>Ga0209096_1000580_pt1 | contig 47796 bp, 44 predicted proteins | sample AD_UKC034_MetaG_FD_184407 | JGI IMG/M metagenome (GOLD analysis project Ga0209096, IMG submission 184407) | Active sludge microbial communities of municipal wastewater-treating anaerobic digesters from USA - AD_UKC034_MetaG (SPAdes) (version 2) | ecosystem: Engineered > Bioreactor > Anaerobic >...
TTCCTTGAGAGTTTCGATGACCAGCCAGCCTTTAGCGGCTTCGCCGATCTGGGTAGAACCTTTGATTCGGCTCATGATTGCACGTTTTTCACTCGATGTGAGTCCCCAGCGTGCAATTTCGGCGTCGAGGGATGCTTCGACCCGGGCAATGCCTTTTTTGAGTTTCTCTTCAGAGTGGTCGACCAGAATGACTTCGCATCCGGCGGTTGCTACTGCCTGAACGAGTTCCTGCCCGAGGGTGGCGGCTCCGTACACTACGACAATTTTTTGGCTCATTTATTTTCTCCCGCAATTTTCTGGGTTATGTACCAATCATTCATTCTGAAACATGCCAGAATAGCAATGAAGGGGTACCCTGTCAAGTTCTTAAAATAACCAGAGCAGGGCAATTGCACTATAGTTGGTTAAGCTATGGATACTGGGACTGCTTTTCGTGCAGGATGACAAAAAGAAGAGATTCCCCGATATCGCAATTTAATGTTGATACTGGTTTTACAACGAACCGGGGATTGCTGAAAACTGAAAAGATTTCTGAACTTCTGCCATGAAAAAAAGGCTCCCCGCGTTGTCGGGGAGCCTCTGTGGCATCACTATACAGGATCAGCGTTCGTTATGAATCTGTTTGAAGCGGTTGCGAACTGCCTGCACTTTGTTAACCTGTTCTCTGGTGAGAATGGTGCGGTATGGGTCGCGCAGAACGTTGGTTCCGCAATGGATTTCGCCCATTGAAGTGTGATAGGGAGTGTCATCGACGAAGTGTACTTTGTTGCCCTGAGCCTTCAGGCGAGCTTCGATGGCTTTGTCGAAAGAGGGGATGCGAGTTGCCGGCACGATCAAATGGTCACGTACGACCAGCAGATTGACGACTCCGGGTAGGAATGCACAGCAGCGTCTCGGGCTGGTAGTGCCCGAACCTTCGAAAAGAGTCGGCCATGATACTTCTTCGAAATCACGATTGTAATCTTTTGAAGTATTGCGGATAAACTGTTTCATGCGGCCGACATTGTCTTCGATAATGTCATTGATTGCGTAGTTGAGAGCGATGAAGTCGCCTTCGCGGGTGCCTTTGCCGGCAGTCGGATCATCGAGCTGGGCGACAAGAAGTTTTTTGACCTTGAGCAGAAAGTCGCGGTCATAACCACTGATCTGTGCCAGGTCTGAATCTGGGGAATTCCTGATCAGCTCGAAAGCGTAGGCAGTGTCGGCTCTGACCACTGAGTAGCCACCTGGGGCCCACGCGGTAGGAATGAACATGACATATTCGTCGATGTGTCCAACTGTGAGCCATGAAGTATCGCCAAGGAACATGCGGTTTTTGTAACCATTGTCTTCGAAAAACTTTTTGCACGGGCCGGTGATGGTGCTGCCGGCGACCATGATATCGTCGAACGGCGCTACTTCGAGATTTCCGCCGTAATCACCATGTGACTGGGCCCCCGACGGGTTTTTAAAATATACAAGATCCCACATTTCAGCAAGAACACCAGGAAGTCTTGCCAGACCACGACCGCGATTCGAGTCGAAAACGGCCGAAACGAGCTTGCCAGAGCCTTTGAGTTCGGCGGCGCAGATTTCCATGCAGTCCTGCATCCAGATGTCAGAACTGGAGAATTTTGAGTTTACTTCTACGTATTTTGCTGCTTCCTGGGCTGATATGCCAAGTGCAGAAATTGGGTCACCGCCGCCAGAAATGATGTGCAGTTTGACAATGTCGTCACCACTGAGCTGGCTGCTTTCGTTGATGTACTTGATTACGTTGTAGAGGTCTTTAACGAATTTCTGGGTGTTGTAGGCAGAAACCACCAGGACCTTGTTGGGAAGGTGGTTGTTATTGACGAGTTTGATTCGGCTGACTTCACTCAGCGGGGGGGCTGCAAACAATGTACCGCTATAACATACCGATAAAAGCACGAAAAGACAAAGACCATGACGCCAGTTCATTCTCATTACTCTCCTCCTTGGCTCATTACACACTTATTGTCCAGCGTTATCAATGAATACATGAACAAATTATACACTCTGATCTGATTTTTTCAAAGGGGGGCACAGCAGTTTTTTTTCAACGTAATTCTCAAAAACATTAATCATCAGGTTGCAGGTGAGTTATCAGCTCGTGCTGTTGCAGTTGCTGCAGGGCCTGATGCAGCAGCTGGCGACAACGTTCGCGCGAGATATCGAGTCTTCTGCCGATCTCGGCGAGGCTGAGCTGTTCTTTGGCAAATCCGTAAAAATTGGTCACCACATAGCGCAACCTCTCTGGAAGTTCTTCTATCGCTTTTTGTACCGCTTCGTTTTTGAGATTCTCAAGTGCCTGCTCTTCTGGCGAAAGGTTTTTTTTATCGGCGAGATAGTATTCAAGTGTACCTTCTTCGTCGTCTTCGCCGGTTTTAGCATAAATTGATACCGGCGTCTGGGTGATATTAAGAACGCTGAGAATCTTTTCTTCATCGAGTCCTGCCAGTTTGGACAATTCTTTAAGACTGGGAGGGCGCTGGAACTGGTTTTCGAATTCCTGAATCTGTCGGCGCAATTTATGTGCAACGGTCAGCAGATGATGCGGAATTTTGAGGGCAGAACCCTGGTTTGCTACGGCTTTTTGCATGTAATAGCGTACCCAGTAGGCGGCATAGGTCGAAAAGCGGTAGCCGAGTGTGTAGTCGAATTTGGCGATAGCTTTGATCAGGCCGATGTTGCCTTCCTGAATCAGATCCATGATGCCGAGACTGCCACCAGAAAACTTTTTGGCGATACGCAATACCAGCTTGAGGTTAGCCATCAGAAACACTTCTGAGGCATCGCGATCACCGGCAATCTTCTTGGCCAGTTCCAGCTCTTCTTTTCGAGTAAGCGGCTTTCTGGCCAGTTCGGCAAGATAGATGTCGACAAGAGTGTTGCGCTTGATGCGGTCGGCGGTGACAATCTTGAGCTTTTTCTTTTCAATTATGTCTTCGAACAGACCCTCGTGCAGAATGCCGATGTCCCAGCCCTTTTTTACGAAACACTCATCGCAGACTCGGCTGGTGCAGGTTATCTGCTGCTTTTCTTCAGCGCTGCGCCGCGAAAAAAACCTGAAGCATTGAATTATCTGCTGCTGCCTGACCGGGCAGTCTGGATTCGGGCAGTCGATCAGTTCATGACAGAAACGAAATCCTTTCTGACCGACCTGCTTGTCTTCTTCTTCTTTAGAGCTCTCTTCCGCAACCGGAATGAGTTCAAGTCCGGCTGAGATGTCTTCGTTGCTTTCATCAGGCACTTCTGTATCGACTGGCGCAGTTTCGCCTGTTGTCACTTCTGCTGTAACAGTCTTTTCATCATGACTGACAGTCTCAGGAGGCTCCTTGATTTCGGGGGGCATTGCGGCGGGTTCTTCTGCCGGCATGAGACTCTCGGGAGTTGGATCAGGCACTTCGGGGAACATGGCTTCATTGATAAGCCCGATTTCCCAGCCGAGGCGATAATTGCAGCGATCGCAGGGCGCATAGGGGCAATCTTCATTTGTTATCGGGTGTTGCAGCTTCTGTTCGAGAAATACCCAGCAGCGCATGATCTGATGTCTCTGCACGGGACAGTCATATCTTGGACATCTATGCGCTTCATAACAGTACATTCAGTGCTTCATTTTCCCGATTCTTTTGGCAGAAGCCAGATTCCTGCAAATATCAGGGCTGCTCCGACGAACCCCGCATAAGAAAGCGACTCACCGAGCCAGAGCCAGCCGATGACAACTCCCCCCAGCGGCTGGGCGTAGAGTGTTACCGCCATGACACCGGCGTCGGTGAATTTCAGAATAATGTTCCAGAGGACAAAAGCCAGAGCGTTACAGATTACGCCCAGATACATTATTGCAATTAGTGACTCTCTTGTAAAGTTTATCGGCCAGATTTTCCTCAATTCACAATAGACGATCGGGGCAAGTAATATTGCTCCGATGAAAAAGCTGAAGGCAGTGGCTCTGACAGCGCCTGTTCTCTGTGCGACAGGCTTCATGAGAATTGAATATACGGCAAAGAGAAAGGTCGAGACGATGACCATAAGGTCGCCGAGAAACTCGCCTGAACTGCTGATTTCTGCGATCAGCTGGCCTGGCGATTTATCGCCGAGCATTAAAACGAGCGCTCCGATGATAGATAACAGGGTCGCCCAGACTGTTTTGCGGCTCAGGTGTTCTTTAAGAAAAATGACCGCCAGGATGATTGTAAATACCGGCTCAAGCGAGGCAGCAATCGAAGTCTTGGTTGAGGAGGTCATGGTCAACCCCTGATTTAGAAGCAGGTTCGATATTGCGAGGCCAAAAGCTCCGATTAGAAACACATTGAGCCAGTCCTGAGCCGAGATCGCGCTTTTTTTGCGACCAGGCAGAAGCACCAGGAAGAGTCCGCCCAGAAAAAACCTCATGAATGCAAGTGTCGATGGTGGAACGACATCGAGAGCATACTTGGCTACCGCGTAAGAGGCGCCCCAGCATAAATTTATCACCAGCAGAATGATCAATGCGCTGCCGGCAGAAAGTTTGTACTGGTGCTGAGATTCTTCTGCCGTCATATAATCTGGGGCTGAAGCGCTGATTCCTCTTCGGTTATTTTCAAAAATACCTCTTCGAGGTTATTGCCCGGCAGGCTGGCCCGTCGCTGCAATTCAGCCATGTTGCCGAGAGCGACTATGTCGCCCTGTCTGATGATTGCAATCCGGTTGCAGAGATCCTGGGCTACCGATAGAGTATGAGTGGTGAGAAAAACCGTTTTGCCTTCTGCAATCAGTCTTTTGAAAAAGTTCTTGGCGAGTTTAACGCTTTTGGGGTCAAGGCCTACTGTGGGTTCATCGACTACGAAAATCTCAGGATCGTGCAGTATGGCGGCACTCATTGCCACCTTCTGCTTCATTCCGTGCGAAAAGCTCTCGATCAGCTCGTTACGACGATCCCAGAGGTCGAACATGCGCAGCATTTCTTCCCCTTTGCTGATGATCCGGTCGCTGGTGACGTTGTAAAGACCGCCCATAAATTCAAAATATTCGAGGGGAGTCAGTTTTTCATACAGATAAGGTCGGTCGGGGACATAACCGATCATCGCCTTGGCTTTGTCGGGCTGCGCAAACAGGTCGTGTGGGCCGATAAAGATCTGGCCACCGCTCGGCTGGATGATCCCGGTCAGAATTCTTATCAGAGTTGTCTTGCCGGCCCCGTTTGGGCCAAGAAAGCCAAAAAGTTCGCCGCGGAAAATTTCGAGACTGACAGATTTCAACGCGGTAAAAGTGCCGTATTGCTTTTTGATTTCGCAGAATCTGATTACTGGTTCATTCTGGTTCATAGTTTTCGATCGTGTCGAGTCCTTTTCGGAACGGTATGTATACCCAGATAGCGGTAGAGGTGAGCAGCAGAACCAGACTGATCAAGATCAGAATGATTCCAGAAGAGCCTCTTGCTACATAAAAGCGATTGAAGAACATTCTGTACATCGGATAAACTTCGAGAATCAGTAAATTAAGAATATAGAAACCCGAGAGCAGCATGTAGATGAAGCCGCCATAAGATCCGGCTATTTTGAGGGGAGAATCGGCAGAAAAATCAGCATAAACTGCACCAACGCCAATCGCCAGTGATGTAATTACCAGGGTAATGAGGATTACGTTGAAATAGCTCATGTACATCAGCACCGGGTGAGAAACCTTGAATACCGAGTTGGTCACCATGCAGAGAATGATGCCGAGAATAAGCATCGGTACAAGATATAGAACCAGTTTGGTCGACAGAATCTTGCGGGGGTTGACTGGTGATGACTTAACTGCCCAGAAAGCCCTGCCTTCCATGCTGATAGATGGAAAAACGAAGCGCATACCGATTGAGGCGACGATAAAGCCGATAAATGGCCCGTTGAGAAAGACCAGAGTGTCGTTCAGTTCGCCACTGTAAAGCGATGGAATATCTTTTAGCGGCAATATCGAAAGGTTGTAGCCGTAGACGAAGACTATTGCAGCCATCATGAATATCTGCGAGAAGATCGCGGGGTCGCGCACGAAATTGGTAATTTCTTTGTTTACTATTACCCTGAATACAGGATCTGCACAGCGGAAAGGCCATACAAGCGCCTTTCTGAGCCATTCCAGGCCGAGAACCTGGTTATCGACAGCTTCCATTGATCGTTGCCAGCTCTGGCGGTAGAACCTTGCAGCAAAAAGGTTGAGCAGTGCCAGACCGGCAGCTCCTAAGACTACCAGAGGTGCGATTTGCCATAGAGCTTCGCCGGTGTTGTTGCGAAAGAGGCTCATGCTGGCCTGGTGCAGCCATGATGAGGGCGAATAGTCGATCAGCGGTACCTGAAGGCTCAGAATATACTGTGAAATGTCTTTGAAATAGCTTGGGTTCAACAGCTTTTCTGCTTCAAGAGAGCGCAGAAAAAAGATCAACCCGGTCAATACAAGTATCGAGAGAAACTGAAAAACCTTTTTCATCTGTCTGATCGGGAAAAATGCCGCCAGAGACAGCGCCGTAAAGCCACCGGCCAGGTTGGGCAGGATGATCGCGAACAGCAGAAAGAATGGGAAGATCAGATAGGCTGGCCAGTTTGCCTTCAGTGCCGTAGCAAAAGCATAAAGAGCCGGCATGAAGAAAACCGCAACCATCCATGAGCTTTCGATGGTCATCAGCAGCATGCGTGAACGGAAAATCATGCCTACCGGCAGCGGTGATGCCATCAGGGTCGGCAGTTCCTCATTGAGGTAGAAAGAAGATAGGGCGGCAATGATGCTGCTGAAAAGCACCATGAAAAAAAGTGTGAGAAAGAGCATTTCAAGAAGTTTTGAAACGAGGAGTCCGCCAAGAATCGGGCCGAAGGTGTCGCCCAGCATGGGTGCGCGTCCGACATACTCGAGAAATCGGTAGAGTCCGTAATAAATCAGAAAGGCGATCAGAACCGAGCCACCAGAAAGAAAACCCAGCACCAGCCGGCTTCTATGCGAAAAGACACGCTTGAATTTTTTGAAGGCGGGGCTGACAAGCCTGAAAGAATTCATTACCAGACCAGTGGCTGCCAGTCTGGGCCAGAAGGGGTGGGGGAAATATACTGGCAGATGCCGTCTCGGCAGGCCAGCAGACCACGTTTTTCGCAGTCTTCAATCAGGTCTGCTCTGGTTTCTCCGGTTATGTTCTGATGCAGGCGCAAAATATCTTTTGACGACGCCAGGTCGTGAAAGACGTCGCGCCCGATTATGCTGTTTCTGGCCTGCCAGACCAGATGCTGCTCGATCTGAGCCAGCACCCGCCTGTGGTCGAATGCCATCTCAGGCGGAGTGCGCAGAGAGAACCACGCAGCTTCTGCTGCGTCATCATCGCCTTTTGGGGCGAAGGCGGTGTCTCGCACCAGACAGCCGAACACCATGGTTACCGTTCGGCCGCGCGGGTCTCGCCCTGGTTCTCCACAGCAGAAAAGCGGTTTCAGCGGCAGGTCGTAGAGGCCGGTCTCTTCTTCGAGTTCACGGGCAGCTCCGGCCAGCGGCTTTTCTTCCATTTCCATAAAACCGCCAGGCAAAGCCCAATGTCCGATAAAGGGCTTGTGTCCTCTTTTGATAAGGAGTATTTCAGGAAATCCAAGCTGCGGAGTGCGCAGTATTGCTGCATCGAGGGTGACCGATGGCCTTGGATATTCGTAAGTGTAAGACATCAGTCAAGCTCCGAGCGCAAAAATCTTTCGAGCCCTGGCTTGTCGATGAACCCGCAGTAGCGCTCGTCGCCGAGTTCTACGGTAGGCAGCATTCTGATGCGTTCGTGTCCCCAGAGGAGCAACTGGTCGTTGGCTTTTTTTTCGGTGGCCGGATTGTCGACAGCCGACGAAAGTATTGAAGAGTCGATGCCTTCTGATTGCAGGTGCAGACGGAGCGAACTCTGTATGGAAATGTCGATGCGGCTGAAAAAGACACCTCGAAAGACGCTGGTGACGTAATCGATGGCATTTATGTTGCCATAAGCCTCTATGGCACGCGCAGCGGTAATTCCAGATACGTATTTCGCCGGTGGCGTAATCTTCAGGTTCAGTTTGGCGGCATCTTTAACCAGTCTGTTCCAGCGCGGTTCGGCCCATATGTCCTGGTAGTTGTATTTGCTGGTGCCTTGTGGAAAAAGCCCGATTTCGATCGGTGCGATGCTGACTTTGTTGCTCAACATGGACTTGAGCATTTCCCAGGTCATGTATGAATAGGGGCACTGAAAGCTGAAATAGAACTTGATGTTAGGTTTGTTGAAATCGATATTCATTATTTAATGAATATATCAGCAATCGCGCGCAAATTCAATACAGGTGTGACTAATCTTCTGATGCGATATCGAAGTATGGAAAGACAACAGCGGAATTCAGCTTGTGCCTGATGCGCTCGATCAGCTGTGAAGGCTGGCCATAGAGAATCTTTGTCATGCCGTCGATTTTTACTTCGCTGTACTGGCTGAAATCGATGGCCGAAATTTTTCTGAATTCATCGTTGCCAATCATCATCATCCCCTTGTGAACTACCATGGAAAAGTGCGCGGGCTTCATGCTGATGAACTGCTCGAAAATGTCGCTGTCTGGTTGCTGCTTGAATACGATAAAATCAGCCCGGCGACCTGGTAGAATGCTTCCGGTCTGTTTTTCTATACCAAAAATTCTGGCGGCATCGCTGGTTGCCATTTTTATCAGATCTCTGGCGGCTATCGCGCCGTCCAGATGGTCTTTTGCATATAGCCATGCTTTTTTGAGCTCTGCCAGAAGAGTGGTTGAGCCGGATGTTGAGCTGTCGGTGCCTATGGTGAGCGGAATGCCAAGCTCGCTGATTCTTTTGATATCAGGGTGGCGGGCGAAGATTCGCTCACTGGAAGTTGGCAGCCAGACTATTGCCGCCCCGCGCGATGCGATCAGCTGCAGGTCAGCCTCTTCTAGAAAGGTGCCATTGACCAGAACCGTGTTTTTTTCTATGGCGCCCATGCGGTTAAGCTGTTCGATTTCCTCGCGTATTTCCTGGTGCGATCCCTCGCCGGCGTGAATGATGAAGGGAAGTATTCCGCGCGCCTGGCGAAACTGTTCTGCCGGATTCGCGCCCCATTTAAGCTGGTGGTGCGAAACAGAATGCGCCATGTAAAAGTGCTCGAGCAGCGATACCAGTGGGTGTCCGTTGAATGTCGCTGAGATTTCAGCCGGGAAATGATCTACTACCGTGGTGGCTCCCGAAATAATGTTCTTGTACATGCCGACTACGTAGAGATCGGTTACTGAAAGGCGCTGCATCAGCTTGTATTCATAGCTCTCATGCACGCTGCGATCCCAGTCGAACCAGTTCTCGACCGGTGTGGTGCCAAGGCCGGCCCAGCATGAGTCGATAAGGTGATCGTGCGCGTTGATCAGGCCTGGAAAAACCATCTGCCTGCCCAGATCTACTTCGCTTTCAACCGGTTTGCTGCATGGCGTTCCTGGCTCTAAAAGGTCATAAAAACAGTCGTCCTGAACCAGAATGTCACAATGTTTGATCGACAGATCCGGTTGCAGAACCTGGGCGTTGGCGAACAGCTTGAACATTTTTCAATCCTCTCAGAAGCGTCCGAATTGGGGCGTCTCGCTCTTTATTTCTTTGAGAAACAGCTCCCAGCTTTTGTCGGCGAAGGCCATGCTGATGAAGTGTCTGCCAATTTCTTCCAGATACTGAAGAAAGGTTATGCGTTGCAGATCAGGCTTGAGGGTTCTGACTCGGTTGAAGCTTTTGTAGAATTCTTCGGTGTCACGCATGTTCAGAGCCGCCGCAGTGTGACCGAACATGGCTTCGAGATCAAAATTGCGGTCTTTTTCGATTGGCAGAATCTGAGACCCGAGCAGGGTACCGACCATTTCGCCCCTGAATTCGAGCGGAACTGCAAAAATCAGAAATCCGGCGTAGCAGATGTTAACAAATGGGACTTTGCGGCGAAGCAGCCTGTCTTCAATGTTTCGGTAAGTCTTACGGCACCTGGCGCAGCCACGTTCAGTTCCTCTGATGATGCTGCACGGTCCGTAGAAATAGTCAGTCTTGCAGACGACCTCGCCGGTCGTGGAGCGCAATGAAAGAGCGACACCAAGAAACTGCTCGAGCTTTTTGAGTACTTCCGGGATTTGCCCGGAGGCGAAAGAAACTGTACTGTTGACGTTTTTAATGTTTCTACCCGGCATTTCCTGTAATCTTCCTTTCAAACCCGCTGTTGTCTGGCCTGCTCAGTTCCTGCTCTGAATGTATGATGCTCTGGCGATGGATCTTTGCCAGAGCACCATCCCGAGAAGCAGTGAATAGAACTTGGTGTCGTTGTCATCGGCGCGCGAAGTAAGAACTACCGGGCAGCGGGCACCATAAACAAGACCGCCCATCGGTGCCTTGACATAGTATTGCAGCGCTTTGTAGAAGGCATTGCCGGTATCGATGCGTGGCACCACAAAAATGTCGGCATCTCCCTGAATTTTGCCCTGATATTTCTTGATCTGCACAGACTCTTTGCTGACAGCCAGGTCAAAAGAAATCGGGCCTTCAACTGTCATGTTCTTTCGGTCTGCCAGCGCTTTTGCGACTCTTTCGCCAAGAACGGTTGACGGAACTTTCTCAGAAACCTTTTCGTTGGCTGCGAGCATCGCAACCTTCGGCGGGGTATCGACGAACATGGCATAGGCTTCGCTGGCGTTGTCGATTTCCTTTATCAGCGTGTCTTCGTCTGGTGCGATGCACATTGCAGCATCGGTAAGAATTTTAAGGCCGGGCTTGCCCGGAAATTCAAAGAATGTCAGATGTGACAGTATCGGGTTTTTGCGCAGACCTTCAGTAGCATGCAATACTGCTTTGAGCAGCGTCGAGGTAGCGACAAGACCTTTCATGAGAATGTCGCAGCGGCCCTCGCGTACTTCTTTAACGGCCATGGCGCATGCCTTTTTTTCGTCTTTTTCTTCAATGATTCTGACCTGCTCATGGTGAGCGATATCACCATACATGGTTCTGATCTGGTCAGGGTCACCGATCAGGGTTGCCTGTAAAATGCCGGTTTTGACTGCATGGCAAATCGCATAGGCGCAGGCTTCGTCGTTGGCCAGAGGTACGGCCAGGCGGCACTTCTGGTCTGGGTTGAGTGTACTTACCAGTTCGCTGAAAAAATTTTCGCTCATTACAGGCTTCTCCAATCTTGCGGCCGCTTCAAGCCGGATACTCTCTGGGCTCAGCTTCGTTACGAAGAACGCGAAGGGCCCCCATCGCGAGGGCTGCCAGCTCGTCTTCACCGGGCACTACGTGCACCGGCGCAAAGCATTTTACATAGCTGCTGACATTTTCCACCAGCGGCAGACACTTGGCGCCCCCGCCAGTCAGAATTATGCGGCGCACCTGCCCACGCAGAACGGCCACGTATGAGCCAATCTCTTTGGCAATCTGATAGCACATGGCTTCGAAGACTTCCTGGCAGGCTTTGTCGCCATCTTTGATGCGGTTTTCTACATCCATGAGGCTGCTGGTTCCGATATGGTTCACCAGCCCACCTTTGCCGACCAGAAGCTTTTTGATCTCGGCCTCGCTGTATTTGCCAGAGAAGCACAGCTTGACCAGCTTGCCTGTAGGCAGGGCGCCAGACCGCTCAGGTGTAAACGGACCAGCTTCGAGGCCATTGCTGACATCTATGCAGCGTCCGCCTTCGATTGCCGATACCGTAATGCCACCGCCGATGTGCGCTACCACGAAATTGTCTTCTTTAATGTCGAAACCTTCGTTAAGGCAGGTCTGGCGAACTACCGCCATGACGTTCAGTGCATGCCAGATCGGTACTCTGGGGATTTCTTTCAGGCCAGAATAGCGGGCCAGAGGCTTATACTCATCGACCACCACCGGGTCGACGATGAACGAAGGTATTCCAAAATCTTTGGTAAAGGTGTGAGCAAGCACAGCGCCAATATTGCTGGCATGTTCGCCGTAACGCCCGCTGCTGAGGTCGTCGAGTATCGGAGCGGTGACGCGGTAGGTGCCACCTGGAATTGGCTTCAACAGGCCGCCACGGCCGACAACTGCCGACAGGGTGTGTGGCTTGATATTCTGCTCGCGCAGAAAATCATCCATGACCTGCCGTCTGAAATCGACCTGATCCATTATCTGAGGGTGTTTGGCTATTTCTTCAGCAGGGTGATTGATTTTCTTTTCTGCTACCATTCGTTCGTTTTCGAAGAGCCCCAGCTTGCTGGAAGTAGAGCCGGGGTTCACTGCGAGAATCTTGAAAATTTCACTCATCTGTCGATTCCTTTCGGCGGGTGTGTATATATTTATGCAAGAATCTTAGCATCGCGCCAGGCAGCTGTCAACGAAACCCGAAAAAACCTGGCGGTGGTTGTCATGCGGTGAACTCGTCACTGAAAAAGGGGTTTTCTGCCTTTTCTTCGGCAATCGTGCTTTCGGGGCCATGCCCGGGGAATACATAACGGTCACTCAGAGAAAACAGACGGCTTTTGATGCTTTCGACCAGCTGTCTGCCGTCACCGCCTGGAAAGTCAGAACGCCCGATCGAGCCGGCAAAAAGGGTGTCGCCGCAAAAAACCATACCCGGAAAAATCAATGCCATGCCGCCAGGGGTGTGCCCCGGAACGGCTGCCAGGTGGCCGCCGGGTCCGAACGTGTCTTTGTCTTCAAGAATGATATCGGCAGGGGCGAGCGAAATCGGGTCTCCCAGCCAGGTAGAAAGATTCAGGTCAGGGTCTCCCAGCATCGAAGAATCTGCGTTAGAGATGGCCACCAGGGAGCCTTTGATCCGTTGCCTGAAGTAATCGACGCCGGCAATATGATCGGCATGTCCGTGAGTCAGAAAAATCGTCACTTCGCTCAGATCGAGCTCGTTTATACGATTAAGGACAGTCGAAGAATCTTCGGCCGGGTCGATCAGCAGCGCCTGATGGCTGCCTGTTTCGTAAACCAGATAGGTGTTCACCTGCAACGGGCCCAGAATGAAACGGTCACAGATCAGATTGTCTTTTTTGAAGGTAACCATGTTATCAGTTTTTCATTCTGCATATTCAGGCTTGACTACGCCGATATACGGCAGGTTGCGCAGATAACCCTTGAAGTCAAGGCCATAGCCGACGACAAATTCATCTTCGAGCTTGAATCCGCAATAGTCGATATGTACATACTGTTGCTGATTTGACGGCTTGTTGCACAACACACAGATTTTGACGCTCGCCGGTTTGCGCTCGCCCAGAATCTTCATCAGGTATGACATGGTCAGGCCTGAGTCGATGATGTCTTCGACGATCAATACATGCTTGTCTTCGATGCTTTCTGAAAGATCCTTTTCGATCTTAACAATGCCTGAGCTGCGGGTGGAATGCCCATAACTGCTGACAGCCATGAATTCAAGCTTCTGTAACAGTGAAATATTGCGGCAGAGATCTGAAGTAAAAAGAAAAGCGCCCTTGAGTATACACACTACAACCAGTTCTTTGCCTTCGTAATCACGGCTGATCTGCTGACCCAGCTCTGCAATTCTCTGCTGAATTGCCTCAGGGTCGATGAGAACCCTTGCGATATGTTTGTCTAACACGATTCTTTCAGACATTTTTTAGTGCCCATTCTATGGTTTTTTTGAGACCATCTTCAAGTGTTACCTCCGGCTGCCATTTCAACAGTGACATGGCACGTGAGATATCTGGTTGTCGGCGTTTCGGGTCGTCCTGTGGCAGGGGGCCGAAGCTGAGTCTGGCCCGCGAGCCGGTTAGAGCCATAATTCTTTCGGCGAATTCACGAATGGTTATCTCAGCCGGGTTGCCAAGGTTTATCGGGTTCTGGTCGCCTTCTTCCATGACCTTGATCATGCCGCGCACCAGGTCGCTGACGTAGCAGAAACTGCGCGTCTGGGTTCCGTCGCCGTAAACCGAGAGGTCTTCGCCTTTGAGCGCCTGCGAAATGAACGCCGGGACAACGCGACCGTCGTTGAGGCGCATGCGTGGCCCATAGGTATTGAAGATTCTGATAATTCTGGTATCGACATTGTGAAAGTCGCGATAGGCGACTACGAGCGCTTCGGCGAACCGCTTCGACTCATCGTAACAGCCCCGCGGCCCGACCGGGTTAACATGTCCCCAGTAGCCTTCGTGTTGCGGGTGTATCTCGGGGTCGCCATAGACCTCTGAGGTCGAAGCCAGTAGAATGCGGGCCTTTTGCGCCTTTGCCATGCCCAGCAGATTATGGGTGCCGAGGGCGCCAACCTTAAGTGTCTGAATCGGCAGTTTCTGGTAGTCGATCGGGCTGGCCGGCGATGCCAGGTGATAAATTCGCTCAACTTTATCAGCGAGAAAAATAGGTTTGGTAATGTCGTGTTCGACTATGTGCAGGTTGTCAGATGCTGCCAGATGCTCGAGATTTTTGCGTGAGCCGGTGATGAAATTGTCGATGACGACGACCTTGTGTCCAAGTGCCAGCAACGCTTCCGTCAGATGTGACCCGATGAACCCGGCGCCGCCAGTAACCACTATTCGCATATCTGCCCCCGCTGTTGAATTGAAACCAGTTAATCATCTACCATTTAAAAGGTCAAGACGAAAGTTGGAACCTTTTTATATAAGCAGAGTCAAAAAAATTGAAAGCTAAACAGGAGGATATAATATGAAGTTCAGGTTCGCCTTTCTGATCTTTTCGATGGTATTGTTCACGGGCTGGTTTGCGCCCGGTGTGTTCGCTCAGTCTGGCCTTGAAGTCGCCATGTCGATGCAGCAGGCATTCGTCAATGTGGCGAGAACTCTCAAACCAAGCGTAGTTAACATTCAGGTCGAAAAAACCGTCAGCGGTGGAATCCGTTGGAGCGACCCATCAGGCGACCCGGATGGCAGCTTCGAAGATTTTTTCAAGCACTTTTTCAGAGGCCCCAATCGTTTCAGCCCTGAGGAGTTCAAGACTCAGGCAGCCGGGTCTGGTCTGATCATCGGGGCGGATGGCACAATATTAACCAACAATCATGTTGTCAAAGATGCTTCGAAGATCAAGGTAAAGCTGCATGATGGCAGCGAACTGGATGCCGAAATTATCGGTCAGGACCCGCAAACCGACCTCGCAGTGATCAAAGTGAGTTCAAAGGCTGTTTTGCAGGCTGCCGAATTCGCAGATTCAGACAAGGTTGAAGCCGGGCAGTGGTGCATGGCTGTGGGCAACCCGCTTGGTCTTGAACAAACTGTCACAGTTGGCGTCGTAAGTGCAGTGGGGCGCTCCGGGATAGGCGCAACTGCCATCGAAGACTTCATACAGACCGACGCAAGCATCAACCCGGGTAATTCTGGCGGCCCGCTGGTGAATCTGAATGGCAAGGTCATCGGCATCAACACTCTGATTTTCAATGCGCCCGGGTCGGGCATCGGCTTTGCGATTCCGTCAAACATGGCTTCGCGAATTGCCGGGCAGATCGCCAAAGGTGGCCGGGTCGAGCGCCCCTACATCGGTATCAGCATGCAGGCGGTCACCGAAGAACTGGCCGGCCATTTTGGTCTCAAAGATCGTGAAGGCGCGGTGGTGATGGAGGCAGCCAAAGATGCACCTGCCGAGAAAGCCGGTCTTAAAGCCATGGATATCATAAGAAAAATTGACGGCAGGTCGATGAAAAGCACCAACGATGTGCAGAAATATATATTGAGTCGCAATGTCGGTTCTACTGTCGACATAGAGGTTCTCAGAAACGGCAAAAAAGAAAACTTCAAAGTGGCTCTTGAACAGATGCCCGACAATTATGGCCTGTCTCCGGCAGAAAGCTTGCCTTCTCTCCCCGGCAACAAGGGTGACAAGGGGCCGTTAGAAGAATTCGGCTTTCGCCTGCAGAAACTCACCCCTGATATGGCGCGTTCTCTGGGCATGACCGGTAGCGAAGGTGTTGTCGTTACCAACGTCAGGAACGGTTCTCCGGCCGACAAGGCCGGACTCAAGGCTGGTGATGTGATTACTCAGGTCAACGGTGTCGAAGTAAAAGAAGAATCTGACGTCGAAAAGGCACTCAAAGAAGGTGGCCGCAACAACAGTTCGGTATTTCTGGTCAACCGTGGCGGAACTCCGATGTTTCTGGTAGTTCAATCTGACTCAAAAGAATGAGGTTCTGATCTCTCTCATCCCTCCCGGGCTGCACTGTTGTAGTGCAGCCCTTACTTTTGGTTGAATGATGATTAATTCGGTTGGGCTCATGCAAATCGCAGTGGTTGCCGATAGCTATTCTGCAAAGAATCTGCAGGGAGTTAACGGTATGTTTAAAGAATTGACCATAGCTATTGCATTAACCGTAATATTTTCTATCGGTGTCGGCGTGCTTTTTGTAAGAACGCTCGTAGAGATGCTTGAGCTGTTCTTCAACGGCGAAATCGACAAGAATGAACCTGTGGCTTCAAAGGGCAGAAACAAGTAACGGTCAGTTACGCAAAGTCCCGTGAATCGAGCAATGAAAAAGTCTTCTGCCATCCTTGTAGATGATTGAATACTTGCCGCCGCGCGGGCATTCTGGTATTTCCTGCAGGGCTCCGATTTCTACAAGCTTTTCTCCGCTGAATTTGGTCATGCGTGTGCCGGTCTTGCGATCATAAAACAGCACAGCCAGAATCAGTGACCGCATGCGGGCAAAACACTTTACCCGAAAATCTTTTTCGTATTCTTCGACCTTGTCGAGTGATTCCTGGTAATCGGTTTTTGCCCTTGTATAAGGCTTGAACAGTTCACCATCTTTCTGGATGTTTATTTTGGTGGTGTCAGTCTGAGAAATTTTCTGAATAAGCTCAAGATAGGAAGACTGGTAGTTCTGGTGAACCTCCTGAAATCTCAGCTGATCGAAAAGTGTCTTCTCGCTGACATCGTCGATAGAAATCGGGGTGCCCCGATAGGCTTCGGGGTCGTAGTCAGAGATTGGCGTGCGCCATTGCAGCAGATTCGCGGCAAACACAAAAACGGCCAGGAAGACGAATAGCATTCCCAGCCAGTAAAGGCTTTGTCCAGAAAAAATTTCCTTGCTGTTCACTTGATTACAGGTCACATCATAATATCTTTATCTGCTGCTGTCAATTTTAGCTCGTCTGAGTCTATGTGAATGTAAAATTTTTTTATTGAGTTTGACCTGACGAAGTCTTATGATATAATCCGTGCTCATAAGTACACGGGGGGAGTAAAAATGTCTGACGAATCCAAAAAGACCGTCTTCAGAAAAGTGGTAGTTCCCGAGGAAATGAAGAAGAAGTTCCTCGTCGGAAATTCTGCGCCATATCTTGGGAAGCCAATAGAGCTGCCTGCCGGTTCGTCTTTTACAATAGGCCGAGAAGAAGGCCGAAGCCTGCAGCTGCCAAGCGACATGGTATCGAGACTGCATGCCGTCATCGAATCCCGCGATGGTAAAATAGTTCTCATCGACAAGGAAAGCTCGAATGGCACCAGCCTCAATGGCGAACAGATAACCCCGCTCGATGCCTACGTTCTCTCCCATAAAGACGTTATCAAATTCGATACTTTTGAGTTCATCTATGTAGATACTGCTGTCGGCGACATCTGGCAGACCTTAAAACCCCTGTCACGCGAAGGTTCTCAGATCGTTTCCTTCTACAGCCCCAAAGGCGGCAGCGGCATCAGCTCGATCATTGTGAATCTTGCTTACATTCTTGCAAAAAAATCAGAGAAGAAGGTCGCGATTGTCGATCTTGATCTGCGTTTCGGTGATATTCTCACCTTCATGAACGGCAAGGTAGGCGCTTCAATAACTGAACTCACCCGAGAGACCGAAATCACCCCCGAAAACATAGTTAATTACATGCACAAGGGGCCCGATTTTGACTATCTGCCGGCACCCAAGAAATCAGAACATGCCGACCTGGTTAATTCAGGCCATATCAAGTCAATCCTCTGGAGTCTGCAGTCAAAGTATGATTTTGTTCTTGTAGATCTCAAGAGCGAAATCGATGATGTTACCATCACCTGCTGGGAACTCTCAAACCTGATTTATCTGGTGGCTTTGCCCGAAATCGGTCACCTGCTTGCGGCCAGACGCGTCATCGAAATCATGAATACTTTCAAATATCCCGAAAGCAAGTTCAAGCTGCTGGTTAACAAAGTTGGTCGCGAAGGCGCAGTCAGTGCAGACGAGGTCAAAGCGTTTCTCAAGAAAGACATTACCACCCTGCCGTATGCGCCAGATGATGCGATTCTGACGTCGAACGGTGGCAAACTTCTGATGTCCGAAAAGCCGTCGTCGCCACTGACCAACGGCCTGCTCAATTTGAGCCGCATGATCGTCGGAGAAGAAGTGATAACCGAAGAGGGCGGCATCTTTTCTAAATTAAAGTCAATGTTGGGCTTTTAAAAACCAGAATCTTTCAGAGAGAGTATCTGTTTGCCAGACTATTCTAACAAGCGGGCCGGAAACTACACCATCCTGAGAAAAATCGGAGATGGTGGTTTTGCGACCGTATATCTTGCACAGCATAGCGTGCTCGAGAAAAAAGCCGCAGTCAAATTTCTTCTCGAAGACTGGATTGATGAACCAGACGTGGTATCGCGCTTTTTCGATGAAGCCCGCACAATGGAGCGTCTGCACGATAACCCCAATATTGTTAAGATCATCGATATCGCAACTGTGGAAAAATGTGGTGAAGAAGGCCTGCCGCCCTATTTCATAATGGAATATATCGACGGCCGCTCGCTTGAAGAATTTGTCAGATCGGACGAGCCTTTTACCCTCGAAGATATAGTTAAAATCATGTCCTGCGCACTTTCTGCCCTGCAGCATTGCCATGACATGGGCGTCGTGCATCGCGATGTCAAACCAAGCAACTTCATGATCACCAAAAGCGGCGATGTGAAGCTCACCGACTTTGGTATCGCCAAGGCCAGCATAAATACTAGCAAAACTGGCGAAGGGCTCACTCTTGGGTCAACCGACTATATGTCTCCCGAACAGGCTCTTGGCAAACGCGATCTCGATTATCGCTCAGATATTTATTCACTCGGTGTTTCGCTTTACCAGATGGTCTGCGATCGACTTCCATTCATCGGTGACAGTCCCAATGCTATTGCGTTGATGCATATTCAGGAGAAGCTGGTGCCGCCGGTTGATATTATTCCTGATATTCCGATGCGGCTCAACGATATCATTGTCAAGGCCATGGCAAAAGACCGTGAGCACCGTTTCCAGTCATGTAACGAGATGCTCGAAGAATTGCGCAAGCTCGATCAACCTTATGAGCCAAGCCTGCAAATGCCGGCTGTCGATATTACCGGAATGCATGACGAACTGGTCGAAGATCATATCACCGGTGTGCATGCGAGTGCCGACGGCACTACAACAACGCGTGTTGCAGCAGTCAAACCGCCGGCATCACTGATCAATGCCATTCGCGTGTTTTTGATTATCATTGGCTTTACCATGCTTTTTTTGCTGGTATTCAAAGGACTGAATTACCTGACGCAGGCGCGTCTCATAATCGATACATACCCGCAGGGTGCCGCTGTCATTCTCAACAAGAATATAGTCGGCAGCAGCCCGATCGATATCTATCTGCCGCCGATGGGATATCTCATCAGCCTGAGCCATCCTGGTCACGCAACTGCCAGTTTTTATCATGATCTTGCAGCTCGTCAGAAGCTCGATATCAATCGCAAATTGCTCGAAATCGAACCAGCGACGATGAAGGAATTCTCTCAACAAATGGAATCACTTGCTGCCGCTATCAGGCAACTTCCATCCGATCAGCCCAGAAACAAAAAAGATCAGGCTGAATATGACGAACAACTGGCCGCCGTGACAAAGTCATGGGAAGAACTGTTCGAAAAGCTGCGCGATAACTCTGACGATGAGCGATTCAATCAAAGTTTTATCGAATTCTGTCGCAAATACGCTGACATCAGTAAGGCTGACGAGTATTATACCAGGCTGCTTGTCGAAAAACCTGTCGCCATGGCTTATGCTTTTGCCGGCTATGTCAAAATGCTGCAGAAAAACCACAAGGAAGCGCTCAGGCTTTACATGGAAGCCTGGACCAGAGATCAGAATAACAGGTTTCTCTTAAATTCACTCGGAGACTTCTTTATCGCCGACAAAAAGCCCGACAGGGCAAGACAATACCTTGAGATGTCTCTATTTCTGTATCCAGAGCAGGACGAAATCCGCAAAAAACTGGCTGAACTGAATTGACCGGGAGGAAATGTGCGTTATTCGGCTTACGGTAAGACGCATGTAGGAAAGGTCCGAGATCACAACGAAGACTCCTTTTTCGTGTCTGATGACAGTGGGTTCTTCATTGTTGCTGACGGCATGGGAGGCCTTGCCGCCGGCGAGGTTGCTTCGCAGATTGCAAAGGATACAATATCCAAAGCTCTCAAGAAGAACGGTGATTCTTCCACTCCATATGACAGGGTTTTGCGTCAGGCTATCGAAGACGCCAATGCCAGAGTCAGAGAAGCATTGGTAGAGAATCCTTCTGCCAGAGGCATGGGCAGTACCTGCGTTGTGCTGGCATTCAAAGACAGCGATTTTTACATTGCCTACGTTGGTGACAGCAGAATTTATCTGTTTCGCAACCATCATCTCAAGCAGATTACCCGCGACCATTCATATGTCGAAGAATTGTTTCTGCGAGGTCTGATCACAGCTGAAGAAAAAGTCGATCATCCCTACAAGAGCTCTATCACCCGATATATCGGTCATGCCGAGAAGATCGAGGTTGATATTACCTCCGGGCCGTTGTCGAACGACGATATTTTTCTGCTCTGTTCAGATGGTCTTACTGGTGAAGTGCCCGACAATGTCATCGAAGAAGTGCTGATGACGACACCTGAAATTAAAGATGGTGTCGAAAAGCTCGTCGATCTTGCTCTTGAACACGGGGGGAATGACAACATCAGCGTTATCGCGGTGAAGGTCGAAAAAAAGAAGCCTGGATTCTTTAAAAAGCTTTTCAACTGGTGACAGCTCACCAGGTGGTCGCGTTCAAAAGCGAATGCATGCTTAAGCGGGGCGCAGCAAAGCAATCTCTCTGAAATTTTGTCATTTTTCAGCAGATCAGCTCAGGCCAAACACTTCCTTGAGCAGCGAGAACATGTTCCATGTGCCCTTTTCAAATTCTTCGCCAGTAAGTGTCGCGCAGAGTTTTTTCATGGCCATCAGTACATCCGAGCCTTCGCTGCTTTTTGACAGAACGAAAGGTACGCCTTTGTTCACCGACGGCACAACGATGTTGCCTTCACTTGGTATGAAGTGGCTGATCGCATAGCGCAACGATTTTTCTACCTTGGCTGGCTCGAGCCCCATCGATTTGAAGGCACGATTGAGCACGACCTTGATTTTATCTCGGGGCACCTTTATGCGCTGCAGCAGATCCAATAACAGTTTGGTATTCTTGATGAAGGTCAACTCCATCGTCATCATCAGCATGATCATGTCGCTGATTTCGAGAATTTTCAGTTCGAGTTCAGACAGCTGGTTGTGCGTGTCGATGATGACGAAGTCGTAGTTCGCCTGAAGAATATCGACGATATGTTCGACCAGCAGTGGTTTTATCGTCTCGGCCAGTTCGGGCAGTGGTGGGGGCAATAATACCTTCAGGCCACTCGGGTGCGTGGTCAACTGCTTTTCGATTTGCGCAATCTTGATCGGGGGGCGCTCGCTGACCAGTTTGTGAATATGGTTTTCAGAAGGCAGCCCAAGAAGTATGGCCTGATCACCGAAGGCCAGGTTCATGTCGAGCAGCACGACTTTTTTCTTCCAGTAGCGCGCCAGCATTACGGCCGTGTTGGCGGCAATCACCGATTTGCCGGCACCACCCTTGACATTGAAAAAGGTAATGACCTTACCGGCTTGAGTTTTGCTCATGCCTTCCTCGAGCAACTGCGGGGCACGCCGGGTGTAGAGGTCGCGCGATTCCTTGGCGAATCCGGGGTAAAGGCCGATCAGGCGCAAAAATTCATTTTTTGGCAGATACATCAGGTGGAATTCCTGATACCCGACGAGTGTCGCCAGAGATGGGGTGCCGTTGAGAATTTCGACTTCGCCGTAGGTGTCGCCCGGGTCGAGACAGAACAACGTGCTCTTGCGCTGTCTGTAAGTTTTGGTGACAGTAAGCTGCCCTTCTACGACAAAGACAAGCTCTTCGAGCGCTTCCTTTTCTTTGATGACGACAGTGCCAGAAGCGTATTTCTTGAAGCGGCAGATCCTTTTAAGTTTTTCGATCTCTCTGGAAGGCAGTGTACTGAAGAAAGGAAATATTTTGAAATCAATCATAGTATTCTCACTTAACGAGATTGTTTATTTTCATCGCTGAAAAGAAAATACTTGTAATCATGGATTTTTGCAAGAAAAGTAAACTTTTGTAAAAAAATAGGGTAGACTATAAAAACAAGTGCGAAGGGGGAGCGAAAATGAAGATATCTGGCAAAGCAGTTCTGTTGCCCGTTCTGCTGCTGATCTGCGGCCTGGTTACAGCTGGACAGAACCCTTTTGACTCCGACAAAGTCAGTGTTTCTGGTTATGGCGATACTTCAGGCTCGAGCAAAGCACTGGCGCCGGTTGTCGATGGCAAACAGGAAACCGGCACCGTTGCCGTCAGCAGTACACTGAATATCAGAAACAAGCCCTGGGGAGACATTACCGGCAATCTCAAGAACGGCGCCAAGGTTACCATTACCGGAACAGTTGGCGACTGGTACAAGATTTCGGTAAACGGCAAAACTGCCTATGTTCATTCTGCCTATGTAAAACGTCAGGGCGAAGGTGCCAAGCCTTTTCCGACGAGCGGTAAAGTTAATGCTAAAATCGGTCTGAACGTCAGAAGGGTGCCGAACGGCGATAAACTTGGCGCGCTGAAATACAACTCCAATGTGACGATACTGGGCGTTATCGGCGACTGGTATAAAATCCAATGGGGCAACAACGAAGCTTTCGTGCACAAGAACTACATAACCCCGACCTCGTCTGCCAAACCGGCTCCAACCCCTTCCGACGGCGTCGAAAAGATGAATTTCACCGGTTATGTAACGGCTTCAGCTTTGAATATCAGAAAATCGCCATGGGGCGCTATTGACGGGACTCTTCCCAACGGTATAGCTGTTAAGGTTACCGGCAAAAAAGACGACTGGTACAGAATCGATTACAACGGCAAAATCAGATATGTTCACAGCAAATACATCTCCAAAAACAAGCCGTCGACCACCTCACCCGGAACTTCTACCCCGCCGGTAGCTGCGGGCTCCCTGCAAAAGCGTATCGTGACCGAGGCGCGCAAGCTTATCGGCAGCACTGCTTTCAGAACCGCCGATGTCGGCTATGGCAATCTTGCCTGCGCCAAGGTCGTTACCACAGCTCTCAAGAACGCCGGCGCTCTGAGCAAAGTGCATCTAAACGTCAGATCAACCGTTGCCGACCTCAAGTCGAAGGGCTGGAAAGAAGTCAAGGTGCCGCCATTCGCAGAAGGCGACGTCATCACCTGGAAGACCTATGACTACACCGGTGACGGAGTCAAAGACCCTGACACCCATGTCGGTATAATTGTAAAAGAAGGCAACAGCTATATGGCGATGAACAACTCTTCGCGACTGCGCACGCCAAGGCTGTCTGAACCATATTCAATCGGCCCGGTCACCAGAGTTCTCAGAAAGGTTTGATATCTGAATGAGTCGTAGTAAGTTCATTGCGCTTTTTATAGTATGTTTTCTCGCCATAATCTGCACAGCATCAGCCCAGTCATGGAGCCTTGCTTATGGCGCCGGCCGCGACCAGGTAGCGTTCTATAACTCGACCAGTCCCGGCTTTACAGAAGACGCGCCTTATGGGCCGCTGGCATTCAGAGTGGTCAAAGACCAGCTCTGGGTTCTGGATTCTGTTGGTGGCCGAATTCTCGGCATTGGCAGCAAAAACGAGGTTAAGACCGAAGTCAGAATTACCGGTTTGCCCAAAAATGTTCTTCTCGAAGATTTCGCTCTCGTCGCCGGTTCTTCGGGCAATCCTGAGACTGCATGGGTCGCCGATGCTGCTGAATGCAGCATTCGCAAGCTTTCTCTGGCCAATGGCCGCGAACTGGTAAAAATTGGCGGAAACGGCAGCGAAAGCGGCAAATTTCTGCAGATCAGCCAGCTCGAGGTCGATCGTGGCGGCCGTTTATATGTCTGCGACATCGGTCGTCAGATCGTAGCCGTGTTCACGCCTTATGGTGAACTGATACGAGAAATGCCCTGTCAGCGCAGTGGCTTTGCTCTGGACCCCGCCGGGAATCTGCATCTGCTCGACTATCAGGAAAACTTCGGCTACATGCACCGCGTCTATTCAAACAAAGGGCAGTTGTTGAAAACCCTTCACATCGGCATGCGCAACTTTCAGAATCCGAAGGTTCAGGGCGTCAGTGCCCAGGGTGGTCTGCTGGTGTCGTTCGTACCCGAAAACGGATTCGAGGGCAGGCTAAAGCTGTTCGAATTCGCTGCTGACGCTTCGGTTCTGCGCCGCGGCGAGCTGCCACCTGTCAGATCTATGAACCGGTTTTTCGCCATGTCTGAAAAGAACTTCTGGCTGGCCGCAGCTGATTTTGCCGCCGCCCCGGCCGGGCAGTTCAGCGTAAAGAGTTTCGACTGGGATGTGAAATGATGATCAATAAAGCACTGTTAGCCATATCTCTGATTGTTTGTCTGCTCGTCACAGCGCACCACTTATCTGCTCAGACGCAGGTTGAGGCCGAACAGCTGTTTAAACTGCCTCTGTCTGCCGATTCTGGCATTCTCGGCATGCGGGTTGCCGGTAACAAGGTGTTTGTCGTCAACACTGTCGGGCGCTTCGTCAGATACGATCTCGAAACCCGTGAGGCCCTGAATGGCCGCGCTCCAGCTGAGAAGATTATCGACTTCGACGTTGTACTCGGTCAACTGGTATATCTCGATGGCGAAGGCAAAATTGCCGGTAGAACCCGCCCGACATGGCCGGATCAGAGCTATGCCGCCTGTCGCATCGATGTCAGTACCGAAGGTTTGCTTCTTTCTGGCGGTGCCCGCGCGGTTTTTCTCGACAAGAACGCCACCGAGCCTTTTTACATCAATGATCTGGCGATGGTTCGCCCGATCGACAACGGTTACCTGTGGGCGATGCAGATGCGCAACCGCAATGGCCGCTGGAATGCCGATCTCTATGATTCTTTCGGCAACCTGATGCACGAAGTATATGAATTTTCAGACGCATTCGATCCATCGGGTCTTGAAATCGGCCCCATTGGCCCGGAAGGCGAACTGCTGGTGTCGGCGATCGAAAACAACGTGCGCAAGCTCTCGCTGATCGCCAGCAACGGCTACATGTTCTGGAAGATGGATGGCCCGCCAAAGCGTTTTCCGCGCGACATCGCCTTCGACAGCCAGGGCAACATGCTTGTACTCGAAGTCAAAAACCAGGATGTCTGGCTGACGCGTTGGAAACTCACGCATCCTGAAGGCTGAACCAGACCTGGTTCAATCTCTCGGGTAAAGAAAAAACTCCTCGCGCTGTGCTGCGAATTCAGCAGAGCCGGCGCTGCTCTCTGAGATAATTACATCAGGCTTCTCGCCGGCGAGAAGCCCTTTTCTTATGCGGTCGGTGCCGGCAAGATAATCGATGAACGGGTGTTCGAGATTCGGCCGGTCAGTGAATTCGACGAGGCCCGGGTGTGACTGCATGAGCGACCATAGCGCGGCAACGCCGGTATATACAGAATCTGTTATCGGCTGTTCGCAGGTAAGCCTGATGCCATGGCAGGTTTCACCCGTGAATTTGCTGAATGTCGGCACGAAACTGGTGGTGGTTGCCTTAACCTGCTCCGACAGAAGAGGCCTGATGCATTCGAGCCAGCTGTCGGCATTTATGCCGGGTGCCCCAAGATTGCGGAAAGGGTAGTCGCTGCCGCGTCCTTCTGAGATGTTGGTGCCTTCGAACAGACATGTGCCCGGATACAATAGTGCAGTAGCGACGTTCGGCATGCTTGGCGAGGGTTTGAACCACGGAAAATCGAGGCTTTCGAACCTGGTTGGGCAGCGGTAATCTTCACAACATGTGATCGAAAGCTGGTTTTTCATGCCGTTTCTGGTATGCCACCATTTTGCCAGCTCTCCGGGGGTGAGCCCGTAGCGAAGAGCTATCGGCAGATGCCCGACGAAAGACGAAAAGCCGGTCTGCAGCATTGGACCTTCTACCGTTTTACCGCCCATGACATCCGGCCGGTCAAACACAATGACCGGCAGACCGGCTTCGTTTGCGGCGTCAAGAATGTTGCGCAGCGTCGAAATGTACGTGTAAAAACGAACTCCGAGATCCTGTATGTCGTAAATCAGCAGATCAAGGTCTTTGAGCAGCTCGCCAGATGGCTTTTTGTTTGGTCCATAAAGGCTGATGATGTCGACTTCCAGGCTGTTCTCGCGGCTGTTAGCGACATGCTCGCCATCAGGAGCGTCAGAGCTGAAGCCATGCTCAGGGGTGAATATTCGTGCCAGCAGATAACGGTTGTCTTCGGCAAGCAGATTGACGAGGTGGCGGCCTTGGCGGTTGCGCCCGGTGAAGTTGGTGACGGCGGCAACCCGCAGTCTTTTTTGCAGGAGCGGGTTTTCAAAAAAAACTTCGATACCTGGCTTAAACATTCTGGTCGAACATCCTCAATGCTTCAGAAATCAGATACAGTGAACCTGTTATCAACATGGTGCCGGCGTTCTTCCGACACGATTCTGCAGCGGCCTTCAGCGTGTCGAACCATTGCCAGCCCTGCGGTTCGAGAGTGCCGGCAAATTCTTCACGGGTCAGGGCACGATTGCAGCGGGGTGGCACAAAGCAAAGATTGTGCCCGAATCTGGCCAGTCGAGCGCCCATTTCAGTGAGCGGCTTGTCCTGCAGTGCGCCAAATATTATGCTCAGTGGCCCGGCCGGAGGAAACTTCTCGAGATACTGCGCGAGAGTCTCGATTCCTTCAGCGTTGTGGGCGCCATCGAGCAGAATCGGGGGTTGGCCGGGAATCCATTGCAGTCGCCCGGGCCAACGGGCTTTACCTATACCTTCGGCAACCGCAGAGGCAGGAATGTCGAAGCCGTTTTTGCGCAGCTGCTCGATGAGTGCAAGCGTGATGGCAAGGTTTTCGAGCTGGTGTTCACCTGGCAGAGACAGGAATACCGGTTCGCTGACATCTGGTATTTTGAGCAGATGACCGTCGGCACGGCTTTCGAGCTGTTCAAAGTGATCCTGCTGCCGGCATTTAATCAGCGGGCTCTGGTTTTGTCTGCAGACATTTTCGAATTCGGCAAGAATTTCGGGTTCTTTTTCGCCGGTGATCAGAGGTCTCTTTTTTCTGACAATACCGAGCTTTTCGTGGGCTATCGCGATTTTGCCGGTGCCGAGGTATTCCTGATGGTCGGTGCCGATGTTGGTGATTACCGATACTTCAGGGTTCGTCGCGTTAGTGGCATCAAAGCGGCCGCCGAGGCCTACTTCGATAATGGCGAGGTCAAGGTCGTTCTCGCGAAAAGCCCAGAAAGCCAGGCCGGCAACCGTCTCAAAAAAACTGGCGGGGCCGAGAGAAGCTTCTTTGTCGAGGACTTTGCAGACTTCCTGCATCTTTTTTACGCCGTTGATCCAGTATTTGTCGGCGAGAGGGCGCGCTGCTATCTTGGCACGTTCTCGAATATCGACGAGATGCGGCGAAGTCAGGCTGCCGGTCACGTAATCCGGGCAGCATGCCATGATCGATTCAGTAACGGCAGTTACCGAACCTTTGCCGTTGGTGCCGCCGATGAGAACGCATGCGTAGTCCTGATGAGGATTTTCAAGCTCCTCGAGTATGAACTTTATGCGGTCCAGGCCATAGGGGCCGGTGCGCACACCACGCTGAAACAGCCAGGCAACAGCTTCTGATATTTTCATGGTCAACTTCCCATTGTATGTCATTTAATGCGAATTTCGGGCGCCGCCACAATATAGCAGAAGCATTGCCGCAAAAAAAGAGATTTGTTGTTCAATCTCATTCGAACTCTTGAAAGTGTCGATGAAAATGGTGTACTCTGATAACAGGATGGTGCATTAAATGGTTTTAAACAGTCCTGAACCCGATGAACTTTATGATCCGAGTGAAGATGAAGATTCCGAGACAGTTACTCAGAAGGTAATTGGCTGGCTCTGGTTCTTCTTTAAACTGGGTTTTGTCTTAACGCTGATCGCGATAATCATTGTTACCGGCGCGGTAATCGGTATCGTTAAAGGGTTTTCGGAGAAGATTCCGATCATCTCAGACAGCTCTTATCGACCGAACCTGACTTCTCAGGTGTTTGACAGCAAAGGTCGTCTGCTGGCAAAGCTGCACGCCGAGGAAAACCGCACCAGAATTCTCTCTGCCAAAGAAATCCCGGCGCACATGAAGCATGCTGTCGTCGCTATCGAAGATGAGCGTTTCTACAGTCATTATGGCATAGATATCGTCGGTATCACGCGTGCCATGATCAAGAACGTTCAGGCCGGCCGAGTCGTTCAGGGGGCTTCAACCCTGACTCAGCAGCTGGTCAAGAACGCCTTTCTTACCAGCGAAAAGACTTTCAAGCGCAAGGCTATCGAAGCCATGATGGCTTTTCAGATCGAACGCAGATATTCAAAAGAAGAGATTCTGACTCTTTATCTGAACGAAATCTATTTCGGTCATGGTGCTTATGGCCTGGCAGCCGCTGCCGAGATCTACTTTGGCAAAGATCCTATGGAACTGACGATCTCTGAATGCGCAATGCTCGCCGGCATACCCAAGAGTCCGGTAGCCTATTCTCCGATCAGAAATCCGAAAAACAACGAAGTTCGCCGGTCTACCGTTCTCGCCAAGATGGTTGAACTCGGCTTCATATCGCCGGCTGAATATGAAGAGGCCAAAAATGTCATTCCCAAGGTTCGCGAACTGGAGGTTCAGGAGTTCAAGGCGCCGTATTTCGTTACCTACGTCCGCGATCAGTTGCTCGAAAAGTATGGCGCAAACCTGGTCTACAATGGTGGCTTGAAAATTTATACCACCCTCGATTACGACATGCAGGAATATGCCGAAGTCGCAATGGCTTCAGCACCTATTTTCAAGGAATATCCTATCGAAAAATATCCGGGTATGAATGGCTCGCTTGTCTGCATCGACCCGAAAAATGGTCATATCAAGGCGATGTATGGTGGCAGAAGTTTTGAGCAATCGCAGTTCAACCGCGTTACCCAGGCTTATCGCCAGCCCGGATCGTCGTTCAAGCCTTTTGTTTATGCAGCTGCTCTCGAAGAAGGAATGCTGCCCAGTGACACCGTGGTTGACGAATACATTGCCTACACCAATCCCTGGACCCGCAAGGTCTGGGCGCCCAAAAACTACGATCATAAGCATCATGGCCCGGTTACCTTGATGAGAGCGCTTTGCCGCAGCTTCAACATTCCGGCCGTAAAGCTTATTGACCGCCTGACACCGGCAAAAGTCATCAGATTCGCCAAGCGTCTGGGTATTACTGCCCAGATGGAGCCGAACCTTTCACTGGCCCTGGGTTCTGGTCAGTTCACCCCTCTTGAAATGGCTACAAGCTACGGTGTTTTTGCCAACATGGGCATTCTTTGTCGGCCGCTTTCGATTCTCAAAGTCGAAGATCGCGACGGCAATATTCTCGAAGAAAATCTGCCGCGCGCCAAGGAAGTCATGAAAGCGGTGAACGCTGCGATGATCTGTGACATGCTGCGAACAGCGGTCGAGCGCGGAACTGGTGCCAGGGCAAAGATCCCCGGCAAGGCCGTCGCCGGCAAAACAGGCACGACCAACGACTATGTCGATGCCTGGTTCAATGGTATGTCACCTGACCTGGTGACCATCGTGCAGTTTGGTTTCGACATGCCACGCACGCTCGGGAATGGCAAAGCTGGTGGCGCGGTCGCCGGCCCGCCCTGGAAGGCATTCATGGAAAAAGCTCTGGCTAATTATCCTAACAAGGATTTTCCGGTTCCTGACGGCGCCGTTCGAGCCCGCGTCTGCATGAGCAGTGGTAAGCTCGCGTCTAAAGGCTGTCCGGGTGGTGATATTGTCAGTCAGATCTTTCCAATAGAATCACAGCCTCTCACCGAGTGTCGCCATGGTTCGGGTGTTTATGCTCAGAGCTCCGGCGCCGCCGGCGAAGTTGAAGACATGAGTCCGCAGCAGGCCGAAGGCAGCTTCCTGCCTGATCCTGACTTTTTCCACAGCAATTATCAAACTGGGGCAGTGGCAGACGCCAGGCCGCCGCAGGTTGTCAAACCCCCGACAGTTCAGGGCGAATGGATCTCACGTGACAACCCGGATCGTGCCGTACTGCAGCGCTGGGGTGCCGATCGCCAGATTCCTGCTGACGCTTTTCTCGATGAAAGCCTGGCTGATGCCCCGGCAGTAGAAGAAGACGAACCGGCTCCGGTCAGAGAGCCGGGAGTGGTGATAAATCCTCCCGGAGTCGAATTTCGCGACAGCTATCACTGAAACCAGATGCAGATACAACAAAGCCCCTGCCGCAATGCCGCGACAGGGGCTTTTCTATGTCTTCAGATGTCATTATTTTATGGCGACGTCGTTCTTTTCGTCCCTGACTTCAAAACTTGTCTCGGCAATTACCATGACATCCCTTGCGTAATCGAGAAGTTGACCGGTAGTCAGGCTGTCATTGATGCCAAAAACTTCTTCCTCGCGCGCGATGTTCATGCCCAGTGATGTGAGAGCATTTGCCGGCACGGTTAGGAAATGAAAGCGCGGAATATCATTGTATTTGCTGTCCTGAGAGAAATCACGGTATTGAAAATCGAGCAGATCGGAGAGAAAGTGAAACAGAATTATCGTTGTACTCCCTCTTGTCATACTTTTGCTTTTTGAGAAATTATGCAGAGCTTTGGCATAGTAGCCGGCAGATTCAGCCGGCAGCCTGGTCGCTCCTGCATTGATAGCGACGGGACGCAGATGTCTGATCAGAAGATCGACAACCTGCGTCAGATCTGCCAGGCCGGCTTTGCGATTCGGGTCGAGTTCGCGTCGCAGTTCGCTAAGTTCGGCTTCGAAACTCAGGGCAAATGGCTGCATGAATTCGCCGGTCAAATGGATGTTCTGTTCTTCAGTCAGAGAGGTCGCAGGCTGGAGTTCCAGGTCTGAGCGCATGCCCATCGAGCCGAATGCGAAAAGAGCCAGCATGCCGCCAAAAGCAGCGCCAGCAGCAAACTTTCGTATTCTGATCTTTTGAATGAAGCTGATGTGGCGATTGATCATCTGCTGCAGGCGCAGCTTCAATGTCATTGCCTGGCCGCACCCTCCGCAGAATCGAGAGGTTGGAATATTGTAGTGCCCGCAGCCGTTACACCTGGTGCGCAAAGTATAGGCGCATTGCATGCATCTGCCGGTGCTGTCGAGTTTTCCGTTATCGCATCTCGGACAAAGAGAAAACATTTTAACTGCCTCGTATTAAGAATCGATGTTCTATACATCGGCAGGCTGCTGACTCGATAATACAAAAAAAACCGCCTTGCGGCGGCTTTTTTCAGTAACGACGGGCAGGTGTTTTTTTAGGTGGTGGCGGATCTTCGAAATCCTCATCGAAATCAGGGAATGGGCGCCTTTCTGGGGCTGGAGCTTCGCCGTCAGGGCGTCTGCCTCTGGCCGGGGCGGCAGAGCGGTTGTATGGCCTGCGGTCGCCCATTGGCGGTCTCAATGCCGGCAGCGCGCTTATATAAATGATCGATGACTTGTAAACAACTTCGACTTTGTCTTTGAATGAAAGCGAGATTGAGAACTGGTCATAAGCTTTGAGTTTACCGCGCAAAACCGATCCGGTTTCGAGTATCACCTCGACCTTCATGTGCTTTTTACGGGCCTGTGACAAGAACTGGTTCTGTACCTGTGATTTGTATTGAGACATTCTCAATCTCCTGAGGTTTTGTAATCCAGCCTATATTAACTGTTTTCAGCCAAAATTACAACAGCCGATTTATTATCCGGCGATTGCCTTCGTCTTGGTCTGCAGATCCTGCAGCAGACCGTCGATCTTTTTGGCTTCCTGGGCTGAATCTTCTGCGAGTTTTTTCATTTCGGCTGCGACGACCGAAAAGGCGCGGCCGGCTTCTCCGACGCGGGCTGCTTCGATAGAGGCGTTGAGTGACAGCAGGTTGCTCTTGCGCGCAATTTTGGTGATGACTCTGATGACGTCTTCCATTTTATTGGTCGAAGCTTCGAGTTCTTTAAGGTGAACATTGGTGGCACGCAGTCGCTCAGTCGTGAGCTTGAGAATCTGAAAGGCGATTTCAGGCACGTTGGCCAGCAGGTTACGAAAGTCATCTTTGGTAAGAATCAGAAATGAACAGTCCTGAACCGTGGCAATCGATGCCGATCTCGGTTGTTCGTCGATAATGGCCATGTCGCCGATCACCGCGCCCTTGCCGAGTGTTACCAGCACCGAGTCGATGCCGGCACTGTTGCGTTTGAGAATGTTGATCTTGCCGCTTTTGACTATGTAAAGGGCATCGCCCTTGTCGCCTTCCTTGAAGACCGTGGTCTTAGCGGGATACGCCTGCTCGATGGTGACCGCCGCAAGATCGAGCAGTGCCTTCTCGGAGAGGCTTTTGAACAGCCCAACCTGCTGAAGAAATTGAATTTTTTCAATACTGGATTCGGAGGCCATGTAATCCTTCTATGCGGTCAGATGAATATATATCGTAACATCGTTGGAATATTGTGTCAATCGGCGTCTGGCGAAGAATTCATTAGCATTGCCAGAAACTAATTTATGCCGAGAAGAATTCATGACCTGTCTGCAGCACTACATCAGGGTTTCGCTCGTTGCATAGGGCGTGGCGCAGTCTGGCAGCGTTTGCGTGGCTTTTAAGGTAGCCGAAAAGGTGGACTCTGAAGAGCGGTACCGCCGTCGGCCCATGTTCCATCAGCATGTCGACGAGATGATGCCGAAAAATTTTCCATTGAATGTTGCGGTCGAGATAGAATTCGTGCCCCAGCAGCTGCGAAAACAGCCATGGTTTACCGACGCAGCCTCTGCCGATCATGAAACCGTCGCATCCGGTGAGCTCATACAGCTGTTTTACATGTTCTGGAGCAGAGATGTCGCCGTTTGCAATGAATGGCACCTGACCGCAGATCTCTTTTATTCCCTGCAGATGATGCCACTGTGCTGTGCCTGAATAACCAGCCTGTCTGGTTCTGGCGTGCACAGTTACCGCTTCGGCGCCTGCATCGATGACTGTTTTGACAAAATCATGCACGTTTATGCTGCTTTCGCTCCAGCCGATACGGCACTTTATGGTAACCGGAAGTTTGACTGCCTGTTTTACCGACCTGATGATGCGGGCTGCCAGCTCTGGAGTTTTCATCAATGCCGATCCGGCACCGGTTTTGACAACTTTGGGCACCGGGCAGCCCATGTTGAGATCGATGGCGTCACAGATCTGCAGTTCTTCGATAAATGCCGCAGCCCGAGCCATCAGCTGCGGATCGGCACCAAAAAGTTGCACTGCGTATGGTCTCGACTGGCCCTGAAATCTGACCATGTCGATGGTCTGCCGGCTTTTCATAGTAATCGCTTTGGCGCTGGCGAGTTCTGAAACGGTGAATCCGGCACCCAGTCGGGCACAGAGAAGCCTGAATGAGCCATCGGTTACCCCGGCCATCGGTGCCAGCACCAGGTTGTTTGGCAGCGTCAGGTTGCCGATCTGCAGCGGTTTGATAAGAGAATCTGCTCTGACCGGGGTCTGCAGCGCAGGGTTAAATGGAGATGCAGGATTTTCGAGCCAATCAGGCCTGGTCTGCAGAGATGGCATCAGGCCTGTTCTTTGTCGGCAATACTGTCATCGTAAATGAATGAGCAGTTGCGGCCGCGCTCCTTACATTCATACAGGGCCATGTCAGCCTTTTTGATCAACACGCTCTTGACGCTTGCGTGGTCGGGGAATGTGGCAATACCGAGTGACACGGTAACTTTGAGTGCCTGCTCCTGTCCTTGAAAGTCATGGGCTTCGATGGTTTTGCGAAGGCGTTCGGCAACGAGGTGAGCGCCCTTAGCATCGGTTTCCGGCAAAATGATGACAAATTCTTCGCCGCCGTAGCGGGCTGGAATATCAACGGTTTCGCGAACCGTCTGTTTGACAAGCTTGGCAACCTCGATCAACACGATGTCACCCTGCTGGTGACCGTAGGTGTCGTTGAATTTCTTGAAGTGGTCGATGTCGAACAGTATGAGCGAACAGGCGGTATGATAACGTCTTGCCCGCACCATTTCTTCTTCGAGGCGGCCCTGGAAGTAGCGGTGAATGAAGAGCTTGGTGAGACCATCGGTAATCGCGAGTTCGTACAGTCTTGCATGTTCGACAGCCATCGCGGCCTGTTGTGCCAGAGCTTCGAGCAGACGTTGGTCAGCTTCGGTGAAGGGTTCGTCGTTGAGCTTGTTAACACCGTTGATAACGCCGGTTACCCGGTCTTTGATCTTGAGGGGAACCGAAATCAGATTGTTGATACTCTTTTCAAATTCGGCTGTGGTGTCGAAACTCTTGAACAGAGGGTCTTTGTGCCCTTCGTTTACGATGATGCTGTTGCCGGTTTTAAGAACTGTACCGGCGACACCTTCGCCAGACTTGATTCTGATTGCTGTCTGCGGCGTTGATGCTGTGTTGGCACTCTCGGCGCCGAACACGATTTTGGTCTCGAGTTCGTCGGTACCCATTCCTGTCTGCAGCATTATCGAACAGCGCTGGGCTCGAATTGCTTTGCCGGCCATCTCGAGAATCTGCTTGATCAGCTTGTCGGTGTCACTCTGGAAGTTCATCGCCTGACTGGCTTTAAACAGCGTTTCGATTTCGAAAATCTTGCGATCGAGAGCCTGATTATTAGCTTCCAGGGCATCGAGCATCTCGTTGAAGCGATGGGCGAGGGTGCCAATTTCATCATTTGATGACGATTTGATGCGGTAGCTCAGGTCGCCGCTTTCGATTGCCTGGGTGCCTTCGATCAGATTGTCAAGCCCTTTGGTGATAACCTTTGCCATGATGATAGACAGAATGATCCCGGCCAGCAGGCCCAGCATGGCGATCAGGTAAATATGATGCCGGCTCACTTCTTTGGCATCAGTCAGACGGTCGAAGCTGAAGCGCAGAATGACCGTTCCGAATTTCGAGGTGCCTACCTTGATCGGCGAAATATAATCGACGAACTGACCGTCATCTGAGAGAACACGTTGCGGAGTCTCATACTTCTCGATCTTCTTGCGCATGGGCTCGGCAATGAGCTCGCCCAGAAGGCTTTCGGTGCTGTTCTTAAGGCGATGTGCCAGATATTTGCCATCGATATCAAGGATAGCGATTTCCTGTATATCCTGGCCGCCGACGATAATTCTTTCGGTGTAGGGAACGAGTGATTCGTAGGCCTGGCTGATGATCGGGTCCTGGCAGGCGATCGCAAGCGTCGAAGACAAAAGCAGACCGGATTCATCCATTGAAGTCGTCAGCAGTGATTCTTCTCTGAGAGAGGTATTTATCGAGTTCATGATGATGATCAGCCCGACCAGCAGGGCGATGCCGATGATGAACTTGATTTTGATCGAGAATTTGATGACGTGTTCGACTTTATTCACAATGGTTTCCGGTCGGTGAAATGCTATTGATGATCTTCGAGAAGCTTCTGGACTTTTTCGATATAATCGTAGTCAGTGTCTCTGGCTGGCAGAAACCCTTGCACATCGGTCAGGTCATCGAGAATTTCCTTGCCTTCAGGTGTTTTCACGTTCAGTTCAAGCAGCGCCTGTTTGATCTTTTCGATCAGGTCTGGTGGCAGGCTCTTTCGCACAACTATTGGCTCATTAGAAATATCCTGAGTGGTTGCAAGTATGGTCAGCTCATCCATTTTGGCTTTGTCGCGCAAGGTGTTGCGGGCATCGTCATAGCAGGCGCCGGCATCGTATTTGCCGAGCAGAACGTTGAGCACGACTGCGTCGTGTTTGTTCAGAAAAGCGGTTTCTTCAGCAAAATCCTTTTTTACATCGATACCTGCTTCGACCAGAAGGGCTTTCGGAAAAATATAGCCGGAAGCTGATTCGGGCTCGACCCAGGCGAATTTTTTGCCCTTGAGGTCTTTGAGACTGCGAATGCCGCTGTCCTGACGGGCAATGATGATGCCGCGGTAAGAGGTCGTGCCGAATCTTATCGGCTTTACCAGCAGCTCTATTTCAGGGTTTTTGCGAGCTTCGACCGAGGTCATCGTTGCCAGCCATGCGATATCGATTTTGCCTTCGATCAGAAGGCTCATGATTTCTGCGTAATTCGATGCGGTTTGCAGGCGAACCTGTTTGACGCCAAGCTTTTTCGTCAGATATTCGAGAAACTTGTTGTGTTTGTGAACCATCGCCGTTGAGTTGGTAAAAGGTATGCGGCCAAGCTTGAGAACAGTATTGGCGTAAGGTGAGCTCGATGCCGGTTCTCCGCCTGTGGGCTGCTGAGAGGGGCGTACCTCGGTCTGTGATGGCTGTTTGTCAGTTGCTGGTTTTTCTTGTCCAGAATCGCCGCATCCGTGAAGGAACAGTATCAAAGCAATGGCCAGCAGTAAGAAAACAGGAATTGATTTCTTCCCCATCAGAGTTTCTCCCTTATGACAGAACTATCAGATATGTATACCATAAACCTTTTTTCAAAGGCTACTACTTGTTTGAGCAAAAACCGCATATTGCCAAAAAAATACTCTGCATCAGCGTTTTTGTCGCTGTTTTGGCCTGAGAGGAATTTCGAGAGAAAATTCAATTTCTGAAGGTGTGGCACTGCTGATCAATATCAGATGCACGATGTCTTCAAGAAAGGTCAGGTTAGTAATCGGCGGAATACCCTGAGATGCCAGCGCAGGAGATTGCAGAAGCTTCTGCAGCTGCGAATTGAAATCATCGGTGCGAATTTTCCAGAATCTTTTGAATTTGCCAGACATTTCAACGGGTTGTTTTGTACCGGCTTCGACATTTTTCAGATGGGTCAGTTCATTGGCCAGATTGTTCCGGGACGAAGCGATTACCAGAAATCTGCCATAGAGTCCGGCATACACTGCAGCCTGTGGCAGCATGAAATAACTCAATTTGACCATTGGATATTCACCTTCGATCGGATGCACGAAGATGCCTGTCTGCTGGCAAAGCTGTTTGAATTTGTCGAGATTGTTTCTCAGTCTGTCGATGTCGGGCACGGGTGCGACGAATCTGATGTCTGGAATACCACCATCACCAGTGGGTTCGAGGTTGACATAAAGGATGCTCTCACGTGCCGTATTTGCCAGAATATCTTTTTCGAAATCGATACCGGCTGAGGCTACCATGTCGAGAACTGTCGCTGATTGGGGAACGGCTGCCAGTTCCTTATATGCTTCGGCCGGGTTTTCGATCGGATGGGTCTGGCAAAAGAACATCAGGGCGTCATGGTTAATGAATCGGCCGATACTGATATCGTGCTCGACTTTATCATTGCCGAGAAGGTTCTTTTCAGAGATGACTCTTAACTTGCCAAAGCAGCCATTGGCAGAAATGACGAGAGCTCCTGCCATATAGTCTGACGCATCTAGAATAGGCATCAATTCTTTTTGGGCTCGTTCGATGGCTGCTGTTTTACCAGGATTGGTGCCAGATGCTACCGCTGAACTTGCGATGGCCTGCTTGAGAGAAGCGCTTTCGCAGATCAGCCTGATGGTGATAGCCTGCGACGCAGGTTGGCACGCGTTTATCAGCTCCTGCAATATGGCTTCATGTTTTTTCAACATTTCAGCGGCGGTGTTTTTCTGTTCGTCGGACAATTGAGTTTCGGTGAGCGGTCTGAGAAATTCCGGGGCCCCGATGAGCCTGGCGTCGAACAGCGAGGCAGCCAGCAAAGAGACCTTACTTGGTGTCCATTGGGTGTTGAGAGAACGGCCTAGCCGGCGAAGAATTTCGACAGGGTTGTTACCGGGCTCATTGAGAAAATCTTCAGCGCGGTCGATCTGATAGGCAATGACGACCGGCATATCAGACGGTTTTGCGAAATTCTGACAGCAGAACAAGGTTAAAAATAGAACTACGAGAATAAAAGTCCTGCGAAATTTCATTACCATACCTCCGGTTTGACGGCACAGGTTTATTTTACCTGACAAACTAGCAGCACTTGCCTGTGAATGCAACAGGCATTATTGCATGAACTGCCGTGCCGCTTGAAAAATTGCATCATTTTCTGAGATAATTTCGTATATAATGTTAGAATTGTTTAAATTGCCTGAAAAGATAAGTGAGTCGAAAATGAGAATTGCAGACCGGCGTGGCTTCATTCTTTACATCGTCATTACCGTGCTGCTTGGCCTGGCCATAATGGCTTTTGCGCTGAATACCTTCAAAACCGGTGCCGTAACCCAGTTGTCAAGAAACGTCGACCAGAATCGACTGGCTTTGCTAGCGCAGTCGGCCAACTCGGAAGTGATAGCCATGCTCAAAAGTCAGGTGAATCTGAACCCTTCAAGCCAGACCTTCGCCAAGTTTCGCAGCGTTTTTCCGACGGCCGGATCGCCACCGCCAGCTTTGCCCGTCACTGTCGATCTCATCTCGAATTTTGAACCGCAGAAGACGGTGCAGCTGGCAAAGGTTGGCTACAATCTCAAGATCCGCAGCAGCGCAGTGTTGACCGTTTTCCGCCGGTCATCGCTGAACTCGATGTCAGCCTATAACGGCTATATAGATGTAATTTCGAAAGCCTGGCGGGAAGGGGCCGGCGAGATAACCATGGAAGCGCACGAGCGCCGCGACGTTCGGTTGATCGACCTTCGCCATACACTCGACAAATATGCTCTTTTCGTTAAAAATTACAGTAACGACTATAACAATACCAGTCGCAGACTGATTGTCGATGGCATCAAGAACGTCGGTACGCATGATATTTCACGCATATTCATCGGTACCGACAACTACCCGACCTGCGTTGACCCGAGAAAAGATCTCTGGTTTGATATCTATTATGATGACCACAAAGATCTGCAGGGCTTTGCCCAGATTTTTGGCGGCAACAACCTTAAGGAGTTTCCTCTCGCTGCCGAAACTCCGGCTGATTACCCCAAGTTCAACCGGCTTTTCTTCGAGAGCAACAAACCTTTTACCTCACTCGGAGGGGTAAGCGTTGGCATGTTTGTCATGAACAAACAGGTAACCAATGAGTATGAGCGTGTAATCAATTTTGCGGCCGATGCCTGCATGACTGCTGCCGGGGTAGCTACCGAGCCCTACCGGGTTGCCGCCGCGCTCAAAACCAAGTGCCAGAAGGCAATACAAAAGCTTGGTAATCCCAATGCCTATGCGCAGATGATGTGTCAGGACTTTGTCGACAAGGCAGCCGGAGGCAATTACGCCAATTGTGAAGAGTTCAAAAAGTTGCTGGTAACCTGCCAGCAGAACTGGACATATCGCTGGGGCTATACTGATGCCGCATCGCTCTGGAAAGTCGATACTCCCGGCCGCGCCCCCCAGGATTCGACAATGCCCGACCGCTATGCCGGCCTGTCGAATATCAGCATGGGCTCAGGTAACTATGGCCCATATATGTCTGAATATCGAGAGGTCAGCGGCGGCGCACAGTATAACCCCGAGCGCTGGCACGTCGGGGTGATGCAGCAGTTCTATGGTTCAGACAACGACACTCCTGTGTTAATAGAGGGTAAGGCTTATATGCGGTTTTTCAAGCTGGCATATCTTGATGAATTTACCGCAACCGTACCTTTTTTCAATCCGGCGCCGGTTAACATCAGGGTTATCACCAGCAAATATCTGCGTAAGGATAAAACCGGCAGCTTTTTGACCACCCCATTGACAGCCGAACTGGCTTCGAATCTCTACAGTGATAAACTCATGAAAAGCCGCGCCATCGATGATCTCTCGCTCAATTCGCTATGGGGCGAAAAAATCAAGTGCTATAATGGCGATGGTCAGCAGGTTGAATACGATCCGATGCAGTATCCGGCCCCGATCATCGAGAAACCGGCCCAGCCTGCCGGCAGCAATGTTCCCGCCACCAGATTCGGTCGTGCGGTTGACTTCAGAAATGCAAGCTGGAACTATGTTTCTTCGACCGATTTTCTGGCTGAACGCGCACCCGGCGACGGCAAGCTGCTTTATCTTGACGGTTTCATGTACATCATGGCCGGCGATCTGGATTTATCTGGGGTTACCCACTTTCAGGGAAAGGGCCTTATCTATATTGCGCGTGGCAACTGCCGACTCGGCAATCTGGAGCGCCTCAACGACCAGCCGACCAGCGATTCTCTCAGGATCTATCTGCGTCAGGGAGACTTCATCATCAATCCGGCAGTCGATGATGTGGTTATCGAGGGTTCTCTGACTGCCTTCTACGATGACCCGCAGGGTTCTAGCGACCCACTGCAGCAGGGCAGCATAATTCTGAGCGATCGCACCAGAGTAACCATCTACGGTAACCTGCTCGTGGACTCTCTCGACCTCGAAGCCTCGGGTAACAGCGGTCTGGCCGAGAACGGTGTGCTGCACATCATTCATGATCCGGCCGTTTACAACGCTGCCGTCACTCTCAATGGCACGCCCCTGGACCCCTACCATGTCAGTATCGGGCCGGTAAAGACATCTTTTTCGTTCAGAGCCGGGGGTGAAGAAAGCTGATGGATAACGCCCGGTGGATTGTCGTTCTTTCGGTGATTCTCAGCATGATGGTGACACTGACACTGCTGAAACGCTACGCTGGCGGGCCGCGTCTGGAAACGCCGACAACCGTAGAGAACGTCGCTCAAACAGAATCGGCGCGGCCAGCTGAGCAAAATCGGTCAGTGATCAGCCTTCCTTCGCGCCGGGAAATACCACGTTTTGGTCAGGTCAGTTTTCCCAAGCCGGCCGTACATACTTTTTCGGTCGATCAGCCGCGTGATTTTGACAAGATGAATGAATCTATTAAAAACGAGGGTGCTTTAATCAGATGAAGGCGACAAAAGTTAACGGCAGGCTGGGCATAGGTTTTGTTGAAGTTCTGGTGGCAGTGCTGGTCGTAGCTGTCAGCTCAGTGCCGGTTATCTACATGGTCACCTCGTCGCGAACCGAAACCAGCAAGGCTATAAATTATCTGCGCGCTGTCGAACTGGCTAATGAAGTTATTGAGTGGGCTCAGTCGGTAAGGTTTGAAGACCTCGATGACAGCAAGTTTTCAGCTTTTGTCGGTTCTCTGGCCGATGATTCTTCAGGCACGATCATGCCAGTACCGGTCGGTGTCGGCGCCCCAGAAAATCCGAACTGGACATCTGGTAATTTTGTAACTAACAATCTGATGTATTCAGAACAGTATGGGAATGCCTTCTTTTTTCGAGAGGTTGAATTCGAAGATGTAACCGGTTCGACCTATTTTAACGACGGCATGATGAAAAAGATGACCGTGCGTGTAAAATGGAACGAGGCAAGCCTCCCCTCTTCTTTGCATAATCCTGATCGAGACCGCCAGGTTGAGCTTTCGGTGCTTTTGCTCAATGATGCGAACATGAACTACTAGGTGGCAGACATGGTAAAACTGTTTCATAACAAGAGAAGCCGCGGCTTTACCTTCATTGAAATGTCGATGTCGGTAGCCATTGCGCTGGTCGTTTTTTTGATGATCTACCGCTTCATGTCGAGCACCCGGCAGCATTACATGTATGGCACCGTGAATCTGCAGAACCTGCAGGAAGCGCGCATGGCAATCAACTACCTGCGTCGTGATTTTTCGTGCGCCACGCCATATATAGGCGGTCAGGGGCAGGTCAACTTTGTCAACATGCAGAAAGCACGCAATTTTGTTTTCGAAACCCCGGGCTGGTCACCGATTGCCGCGGTTAACCTGATTAAATGCGATTCAGACAGCATCAGTATTCCGAAATTCGCGTTCGGGTCGCCAGATGAAGAGCCGCGCATTGAATATGTAACCTATACCTACGAACCGGGTAATATACTCAGTCGCAAACTTGTCGATTCGACCGGCAACCTCAAGAAAGAAGTGAAGTTTTCAGGTATTGAGAATGTCGAATTCAAGCTGTATACACATCAGTTGAATCCAAATGTGCCGGTTCTCTGGGTTAAATTGCTGGTACACGATAAAAGCACCTATGGTAGCGACGAGATCGGCAAGGCGCTCGAGGTCACTTCGTCGATTTCCAGCCCGTTCATCACCAGCCTTGTCAACAATCGTAACTGGCGTTTCGAAACCGGTCATAAAGAATTGTAAAAATTTTATTTTTGTATGCAACAAAAGAAAACTGTCGGTCGTAAGTTTGGCAGAGTAACAATTTTCGAGGAGGAAGTTTAAATATGAAGAGATCGAAAAAATTGATTTCGGCAGTTCTATGTCTGGCTCTTTTGCTCAACCCCATTTTCTTTGAAATGGCGGTCTGGGCCGCTGAAGAACAGCAGCAGCAGGAAGTGAAGAGCGAAGCGCTCGACGAATCTTCTACTCAGGCTGACGACGCGGTTGCAGAAACCGAGAAGGCTGACGACCAGCTGAGCACCACCAAGAAGGCAAAGACCAAGTGGTATATGAGCAGCAGCACCAAGCGCAAGATCAGAGATGCCAACACCAAGCTCGATGACGCCAAAGGGCAGGTTTCAGGCGTAAAGGAAGACGCCAAGGGCGTTGGCGACGAAGTTAAGGGCATCGGTGATGCTATCGACGGCGAAGGTTGCTGCCGGCATTCAGAAGGCACTCATCAAAGCCGGTCAGTTGCTGCAGAAAATTGGTCAGCTGCTCAAGACTGTCGGTCAGGCCCTTATGGCCATCGGTCAGGTTCTCTCGGCAATCCCCTGGACAGCAGCCATAGGTAAGGCTCTTACCACTGTCGGTAAACTGCTGGTCAAGGTCGGAACTGTTCTCGATACTGTCGGTAAGGCGATCGAAAAGATCGGTAATACTGCAAAAGATGCCGACGCAAGCTTCGGCAGCATGCTCGGCAACATTGGCAGCGCCATCAAAGAAGGCTGGGCTCAGGGTAGCGCAGACGCAGATGCTTACGAACAGAAATTGAATGAAGAAGCTGCTGCTGATGCGGCCAAGGACGAAGGTGGAGCTTCTGAAACCAATGACGCAGCTCCAGATGACGGTTCTGGTACTGTAGAAGACGCCGATCAGGGCGTTGCAGACATCTAAGCCGGAAATTTCCAATAAAAAGGCCGCCTCATTGTGAGGCGGCTTTTTTTTTGAAGGGGGATCGTCAAACAATGCTGGCAAAAAGGCAAACTGTGCTTCTTGCGTTCATTCTGCGCGTAGCATAGCGAAGTCGCAGAATCCATGTTTTTATTGCATTCCTGTATCCTGACATTACGGGCAGGATGATGGATTGATGTGATTTTGCCCGTCGTTCTGCTTCCCATGAAGATATGCAGTGTTGATTTTTTCACCGGGAATCGCAGTGTGACCGGTTAAAAAATTTGAGAGTTTTTCCGATAGTGGCAGCGGAGTGAAATATGTTTAAAAAAATACTTACCTTCGCTGCAGCCGCTCTGGTTGCTGTGGCCATGCTGCCAAGCCTTTACAGCGGCGACCCGGGTATTACCGGTGCCGTGGTCAAAGATCGCGAGCGTTATTACCACCGACTCAAGGATATGCGGGCAAAAGACCCGCAGAATGCCGAGTTGAGTTATCAGATCGCCAACCTTTACTACAGCCTGCAGATGGAAGACGAAGCCATCAAGGAGTATCGCCGTACTCTCAGCGTAAAGCCAGATCACAGCTATGCTAAGTGGTTTCTGGCAAGGCTTCTGGTCAGCAAGGGCTACTTTGAAGAGGCGTTCTGGCATATTCGCGATCTGATCAGCGCCAACAGCGAGAATCCCGAACTCTACGCCCGCGCCGGCGAAATTCTGCTGAAAATGGATCAGAGCGAGGTTGCCAAAGAATATTTCAATCGCTATGACGAACTCAAATTCGGCGAAAAGAACGGCGCCGATCCGATGCCTTCTGATTCAAAGCCGAACCGGGGCACCTGGAAAGAATACTTTTACTGAAAATTCCGGTCATCGCTGCTGTCTTATGTGACAGACCACTAGCCGTTTTTGGCTTTGTCGAGCATCATTTCAATCTTTAGACGGCTGTCTGCGGTAAATTCGATCTTGAAACTTTCTTCGCTGAACTTCTCGAGATAGCGGTTGAGCTGCATGTCGTTGCCATAATCCTGATATAGTTGTGAGAGCATGTTTTTAAGCTCGGCGTTGCGCATTCGGCTGAGGCTTTGCTCGTAAGAGAGTTCGAGCAGTTGGCGCCGGTTCTTGAGATCTTCGTAAATCTGGCGCAGTCTTTCTTCGGCCTGTTTCTCAGACTGCAGCGACGACATCAGCGCGGCAATGCGGGATTCAATGTTGATTCTTTCAGTCTCACTATCGGCCGAAAGATTGGCAAGGGCTTTTGTTTCGCGGTCAAGCTGCTTCTGCAGGCCACTGCTGTGAGCGACACAGTCGGCAACCCGCAACTGCAGGTCTGTAAGTGCCTGCTCGATCTGACCCAGCAGCTTTTTGATCTTCTTTTCAGGTGACTGGCCGAACATTCTGGCAAATACTTCTTTGAGGCTCATTATAACTTCTCCTGAGCGGATTCTTGCGCATATTCCTTCTTCAACAGCTCTACCCAGTCTCTGCCAAAAAAGTTTTCGAGCAGATCGGCAAAGCTCAGCAGCAGTGGGGGCGGGTCTTTTTGCGAACGACAGAACTCAGGAATGTGGCAGTTGATTGTCCAGCAGTTGTCGATCTGCTTGAGCAGAATCGGGAACAGAGAGCACCACAATGGTTTTACTTCGAGCAACGGCCGAGATTTTTCGAGAGCCAGAGTGTGCAGTGAACACAGAATCACACCATCCTGGTCGATGAACGAAAGAGGGCAGGGAGTGTTCGCCCGTATTTCGCGGATATGCAGACTGCCTTTGTAGGTTTCACTTATTCCGGCACTCAGAAAGGTCTGATTCTGCCGGGTAAGCATCGGTTTGACTTCATCAAATACCTGAAGTATTTTCTGCTCTTCCTCTTCACTTATAGGTGCGCCGAGGTCGCCATACATGCAGCATCTGCCCCGACATCTGGTGAGGTCGCAGGCAAATCTCGTCTGCCAGACTTCGTCAGAGATAAGTACTTCACCAATCTGTCGCATCGTGCCTCCAGCGGCTAACTTTGCCAACTGCCAAAATTATACAGGTTATGATTTTCATGACGCCTATGCTAAGTTAAATCCTGATAAATTGCAAAATTTTGTCAGGCAGGGTAAAGATTTTGCACCTCTCAGTCGATAGCAGGTTCCGATGAATTACCTCGACTACATTATGTTGGGCGGTTTAATACTGCTGACAGCCGTGGTCATAATCAGAATATGGTTGTGGCGACGGCAGTCTGCTGATGATTTAACCGGGTCCGCAATCAAACATCCGCAGACGGCTGGCGTTCGCGGGCCTCAAACTGCGCAAAGAACCAGCACTTCTTTCACTCCGCCAGCGACTGAATCGTCCGTCGTCGCATCCGCCACAGAAACTTCTCAGCCGGTCAGGCCAGCCTCTCAGGCCGCGCCGGTTCAGCCCGAAATTACTGATCCGGTGGTTCTGATCAAAACTTTTTCGGCTCCGGCTGAAAAGCGTCTGGCAGCGATAAGAAAGGCCGGCGAAGAAAAGAATGTTCAGGCGGTTACTTCGCTGATCGAGATTCTGTATGAACCCGACCAGGATATCGTTACCGCCGCCGCCGAAAGCCTGGGCGCCATCGGAGATGCGCGTGCCATCGAGCCCTTGCTCGAAATTTCCCGGCGCAGCGACATTCAGCTGATGAAAGAGATTGCCGACCGACTTGACGAAAAAACCGTTGCCGAAATTTCTTCAGAAACGGCTCTGGCGGTGGTTTCGCATCAAAACCCCTATAATTTCAAGGAAATGGTGGTTTTCAAGATCGATCAGTTGCCGAAAGACTATTTTCAGCCCGATGGTACGCCGATTCCACGCAAGGAACTGGTAGTGAAGGGTCTCAAAGATAACAGTCAGCAGATGCGCCAGATGGCAGCAAAGGCGGCTATCGGACTCGATCATGAAGAGCTGGTTGAGCCGCTGATCGAAACTCTCGGCAATCAGTTCGAGGTCGAGTCTGTTCGCTTCATGGCTGCCGAGGCTCTGGGCGGCATGCAGAATGAAAAGTCGGTCGATTCGCTGCTCAATGCGCTTAAGGATGACAATGTCGCGGTCAGATATTCTGCCGCAGCGGCATTGAGCGGCCGCAAAGACGATCGCGTCATCATGGCTCTAATCGAGCGCCTCAACGACCCTGACCGTTACGTAAGGTCATCGGTCGCTTACGCTCTTGGCACCACCGGGGAATCAGCTGCCCTGGACGCTCTTTTCAGCTGTTCTGAAGATGACGAGGAAGCGGTTCGGTTTTCTGCTGCCAAGGCAGTAGCCAGTTTCAGTCATGATGATGTGCATGCTCAGATTGCCAAGAGAATCGACAAAGCCGAACGCTCGATGATTCTGTTCACTCTGGAAATTCTTGCCAATATCAAAGATAATCAGGCAGTCAAGATTCTACGAAAATATCTCAAGAGCGAGGATTCTGACATTTCTTACCGTGCTTCGCTGGCTCTGGCCGGAACCGAAAACACCGATATCATCGAAGATCTCATCGAGGCTGCCAAACGCCTCGATAATGAACTGGTCACGCTGATGAAAGATTCGAGTGCTGCTCAGGTCAGTTTTATCAATATGCCGCTCAGAGAAGTGAGTTCTGGCGATGGCGCAGCCAGGGGCGTTGCTGCCAATCTTGAGAAACTTGCCAAAAAGCTACGCGATTCAAGCGCGAACATCCGAGGCAGTGCCGCCAACACTCTTGGTGATTTCAAACTTCAGGAAGCAGTTGATATACTGGCAGGTGCTCTGAAAGACAAGAACGAATTTGTCAGAGCGTCGGTGGTTTCTGCTCTGGGACGAATAGAGGACTTCGGCGCGCTCTGGCATGTCGTCACTCTCGAAAAGGACAAATCTGAAGAGGTGCGCTATGCCGTGGTAAAGGCTCTCGCACCATCGACCGAGCACGTGGCACTCGAGTGCCTGCATCGCATGATGACTGACGACAAGTCCAAGAACATTCGTCGTGCCGCCAAACTGGCGCTGGAACGCCGCAACAATTAAGCCTGCGGCATATTTACGGTCAGGCCGATCAGTCTTCTGGTCTGAGAATGGCCATAAAAGCCTTTTGCGGAATTTCAACGTTGCCGACCATTTTCATGCGCTTTTTGCCCTCTTTCTGCTTTTCGAGCAGCTTGCGTTTGCGCGTGATGTCGCCGCCGTAACACTTGGCGGTAACGTCTTTGCGCAGGGCCGAGATGTTTTCGCGGGCGATGACTTTGGCGCCAATTGTTGCCTGCAGCGGGATCTGGAACTGGTGCCGCGGTATCAGCGAGCGCAGCTTGGTAATGACGGCGCGGCCGCGATATTCGGCGCGTTCACGGTGACACAGAAACGACAGGGCATCGACTCGTTCGCTGTTTACCAGAATATCGACGCGCGAGATATCGGCGGCGCGGTAACCGATGTGCTCGTAATCAAGCGAGGCATAGCCGCGGGTGCGGCTTTTGAGCTTGTCGTAAAAGTCGACGATGATCTCTGAAAGAGGGAGATCGAAGGATAAAGAGACACGCTGTTCTGAAATGAATTCCATGTTTTTCATGACGCCGCGGCGTTCCTGACCCAGTTCCATGATGGTGCCGATGTAATCCTTGGGCATGAAGATAGTGGCATGTACGAATGGTTCGCGAATCTCGGCGAGTTTGGTCGGGTCGGGCAGTTTGGCCGGCGAGTCGATCAAACTCGCCGAGATTCG
>Ga0209096_1000582_pt1 | contig 47762 bp, 40 predicted proteins | sample AD_UKC034_MetaG_FD_184407 | JGI IMG/M metagenome (GOLD analysis project Ga0209096, IMG submission 184407) | Active sludge microbial communities of municipal wastewater-treating anaerobic digesters from USA - AD_UKC034_MetaG (SPAdes) (version 2) | ecosystem: Engineered > Bioreactor > Anaerobic >...
TCAGACACGGCAATGGTCTCCAAAAATATATAAGCAACTGTTTATATTCTATCCGGTGTGTGTTCGTAGTCAAGTTTCGGATGCTCGTGTCAGTCCCACCTGCAAGATTAGCACGGATATCCTGCCATAAACCGGTCGCTTGGAGAAATGACCGCGGCGCGCTTCGCCTTGCCAGCAGACTGTGGTACACTGCCGCCGCCCGGCATCTGTCGCCGGGTGCGAGCGTGTTGGTTGAGTAGGCCGCCGTATCGAAACCAACGCGCTCACACCCGACGGCTGAGTAGTTTCATTCCATGGAGCCAACCTGAGCGATCACATGGCTACAGCGCCTGGACAACCCGGCAAGCTCGGGCTGCTGCCTTCGGCATCGGGCAGCTACCTGCTGCTGCTGCACCTGCCAGCCAGCCTCGAAACGCAAATTGGCCGCCGCCGGCGGATCGTCTTCGCTGCTGGCCTCTACGGCTACGCCGGCAGCGCGCTGGGGCCGGGTGGACTGGCGGCCCGGCTGGGCCGGCACGCGGCCGGCGCCGGTCGCCGCCACTGGCACATCGACTATCTGCTGCCCCACGCCCGGCTGCTGGGCGCGCTGGCGCGTGAACACCCAGAGCGGCTGGAATGCGTGTGGGCGGCCTGGATCGCTGATCGCGGCCATACCTGCATCCGCGGCTTCGGCTCTTCCGACTGCGCCTGTCCCGGCCACCTTTTCCTGCTCGACGCCAGCGCCGGCGCGTTCATCGAAGAGGCGCAGCGCGAGCTGGCTGTTTCCTGGCATCCTGTGTGCGCAGTTTGATCCCGGCGCAGTTGCTTTGGCTCACGCAAAGGCGTAAAGATCGCAGAGGAGAGAGAGCTTGGCGTTCTTGGCGGTTTTGCGTGCGAAGATGAACTGCTGCGTTGGCTCACGCAAAGGCGCAAAGATCGCAAAGGAGAGAGCTTGGCGTTCTTGGCGGCTTTGCGTGCGAAGATGAACTGCTGCGTTGGCTCACGCGAAGGCGCGAAGACTGAAAAGACCTATGGAGGATTGGACGATGGATACCCTCACACCGGACAGCTATGAAGTACATGACCCCCAGGCGCTGGCGCAGGCGCGGGCAATCCTTGACGCCTGCCAGGATGGACGCGCGATGCAGGAATCGGTGACGGCCGCGGTGCGGCGCAACGAGACCTGGCGCGGGCAGCAGTGCATCAACCTGTTGGCGCCGGAAGCGCCCACCAGCCCAGCCGTGCGCGCCCTGCTGGCCTCGGAGATCGGCACGCGCGCGGCCGAGGGCCACATCGGCCCGGTCAACCGCTGGTTCGCCGGCACCCGCCACATCGACGAGGTGGAGGCGCTGTGCGTGGAGCTGCTGAAGCGCGCCTTCCGCTGTCGCTACGCCGACCACCGCCTGGTGGCCAGCATGATCGGCAACCTGGCCGTCTACACCGCGCTGACCGAGCCGGGCGACGTGATCATGAGCATCGCCCAGCCCTTCGGCGGCCACTCCAGCAACCGCTGGGATGGCCCGGCTGGCGTGCGCGGTCTCAAGGTGGTCGATGTGCCCATGGACCCCGTCGAGCTGACCGTTGATCTGGACCTCTTTCGCCGCGTGGCGCCGCTGGTGCGGCCCAAGCTGGTGGCGTTGGGCGCATCCATGACCCTCTTCCCCTTCCCGCTGGCGGAGATGAGCGCGGTCGTGGCCGAATGGGGCGGGCGGATCTTCTTCGACGGCGCGCATCAGATCGGGCTGATCGCCGGCGGGCAGTTCCAGGACCCGCTGCGCGAGGGCGCGGCGGTGCTGACCGGCTCGGCCGGCAAGACCTTCAGCGGGCCGCAGAGCGGCATCATGGTCTGGGACGATCCGGCCCTGACTGAACGGCTGACCCACGCGGTCTTCCCGGTGCTGGCCGCGACGCATCAGGTCAACCGGGTGGCGGCGCTGGCTGTGGCCGCGGCCGAGATGATCGAGTTCGGCGCGGTCTACATGGCGCAGATCGTGGCCAATGCGCAGGCGCTGGCCGCGGCGCTGGAAACGCACGGCATCCCGGTCATCGGCGCCAGCAAGGGCTACACCCGCACCCATCAGGCCATCGCCAATGTGCGATCCTTCGGCGGCGGGCTGGACGTGGCCCACCTGCTGGCGCGCGCCAACATCATCGCCAACAAGAACCTGATCCCCGGCGACACGCCCGCCGACTGGGACCGACCGGGCGGGCTGCGCATGGGAACCATCGAGGTGACGCGGCTGGGCATGGGCCCGGCCGAGATGGCGACCATCGCCGACTTCATGGCGCGCGTTTTGGTGGCGCGCGAGTCGCCCGACAGCGTGGGCGAGGATGTGATCGAGTTCCGCCAGGCCTATCAGACCCTCTACTACAACTTCGACCACCCCCTGCCGGCCGCGTAGGCATGGGCGCTGCTGGCCATGCCGCGCCAGGGGCCGCAGTCGGGCGTTGAACAGTCGCTGTTGCCACTCAGTCGTCGATGGCTGAGCAGGAGCAGCGATTCCAAACATGGCGGCTGCCAAGCTGGAGTCGAGCCTTCAGGCGGGTCAGCGCGCTCAAGTCGCATCGTCCAGACCCGGCTAAAGCCTCGACTCCGTGCCAGATTTAGAATCGCTGGAGCAGTAACTGGTCACTTTGCAATAACCTGCGCCGCGGCTATAATGACCGCGACGCCCGACGCCCCGTTGCGCGCCGCTTTCTGGATCAACCTCTTCATCTGAAGGTACACCGCCTATGAACACAGCACTTCTTGCCCAACTTCAGGCTGCCCAGTCGGCCCTGGAGCCGCAATACCACGCCCTGCACAGCGCCGTGGCCGCGCTCAAGCGCGCGGCCGCGCTGGCCGGCGAGGAGACTCTCGACGCCATCGCTATGCACAAGCACCTGGCCAAGCTGCAAGAAGCTGCGGTGGCGTTGAACGATCCCACGCTGGACGAGGCGGCGGCAGCTTTTGCCGGCCAGACGCAGGAGGGCCTGGACAGCCTGGCCTTCGAGTTTGCCCGCGATCTGAAGCATGTCTTCGAGCGCCGCGGCCAGGAGGTGCAGGGCCGGCCCCCGACGCTGGTGGTCGATTCGCTGGCATTGCAGATCGACATGGGCGCGCGCAAGGCGCAGTGGTTCTACGGCCGCGAGGCGCTGACCAAGCCGCTGCCGCTGTCGCTGGACGCACTGGTCAAGAGCTATGACCAGCAGCGGAAGGCGGTCATGCAGCGCCCCGTGGATGTGTCCGCGTTCGTGGCCGAGCTCTATCGGGCCTGGCAGGATCAGTTGGCCAAGCGCCAGAAGCCGCCGGCCGGCAAGCGCATCAACGTCGTCGAGGTCTACAGCCAGATGACGCTCAACCGCCAGTCGGCCCGTTTCTGGAACAGCCCGGCGCGCAGCACCTTCAAGGACTATGAGCGGGCCCATTTCGTGTATGATCTGACGCTGGCCCAGGCCGCGCCCACCGTCGAGGCCGACGGCAAGATCCAGCACCTGCGCCTGGGGGTGGCCACCAAGAGCCAGGCCGACAATCCCATGCGCAGCATCTGGCTGCCGCAGGGCGCGCTGGACGGCGAATACTACTCAGACCTGACCTTTGCTGCGGAGTAACCCATGCCACTAACCCCCTCCCTGGCCCGCCAGATCGTCGAGGTGCTGGGCAGCAGCGGCACGCCGCCGGCCAAGGGCGTGCAGTATTTCAACGCCGGCAATCAGTCGCTGCTGGAGGCGCTGGACCAGTTCTATTTCTCCTCCTACCTGCAAGACGGCGGCGCGGCCTACAAGATGGTCATCGGCGACTACGGCAGCGGCAAGTCGCACTTCCTCTACTGCCTGCGCGATCTGGCCTGGGAGCGGGGCTTTGCCGTCAGCAAGGTGGACCTCAGCCCGGTGGAGACCCCCTACAACGACCAGCGCGCGGTCTACGCAGCCGTGGCGCGCAACCTGATCTGGCACGAGGCGGATGAGGCTGCCAGCGACGAATATGGCCTGCCGCGCTTTCTGGAGGGCACGTTGCAGCGCGTCGTGGGCGGGCCGCTCAGCCTGGAGACGGCCGGCCACCCCAACTACCGCGCGCTGGTGGACACGCTGGAGCTGGCCACGGTGGACAGCCTGGCCTTCAAGAACGCGGTGCTGGCCTGGTTCGATGCGCTGATCCGCGACCAGGAGGAGCGGTTGGAGAGCCTGACCCGCTGGCTGATGGGCGTGGCCACCACGCCGGAGGACACCAAGGTGCTGCGCGAGCTGGGCGTGGCCGGCAAGATCAGCAAGCCCAACGCCTTTCGCATGTTGCGCTCGCTGGCCCAGGTGGTCCGCGCCCTCTCCTACAGCGGGCTGATCCTCCTGTTCGACGAGGTGGATCGCATGGCCAGCATCGGCGGCAAGGCTGAGAAGCTGGCCACCGACAACCTGCGCGAGGTGATCGACCGCTGCCGCGATGAGCTGCCGGGCGCGATGTTCGTCTACGCGGTGCCGCCTCAGTTCATCAACGACGTGGTCCCCCGCTACCCGGCCTTGCAGCAGCGCATCCGCACCCCCGGCCGCTTCAGCCGCATCAACCATTTCAGCCCGCAGATCAGCCTGGATCACCTGGATCTGGCCGAGAACGACCTGCTGCTGGCCATCGGCGAAAAGCTGATCCCGATCTACGAGCTGGCCTTTGGCGCGCAGTTGGATCACAAGGTGCAATATGCCAACGCCGCGATCCTGGCCAACGTGGCGCGCGATGTCTTCCTGGACATCAGCCACCGCCGGCTCTTCGTCAAGGCCTTTGTCAGCGAGCTGGCGCGCCAGCACGCGACCGGTGAACATGTGCTGGCCGAGGAAGAGGCGATCGCCATCATCCGCGGCCAGGTGGATGATCTGAGCGGCGGCGAGACGCCGCCGTATTGACGCTCGGAGCCTGCCAATGGTTAACGCTGAACGGGTAACGGTTAATGGGTAATCTCAGAGGCATCGGCGACACGGTTGAGCATCCGCAGTTTGGGCGCGGGGTGATTGCCGCGGTCTATCGCAACGGCAGCGAGTGGCTGGTGCGCTTCGACGGCGGGCTGCGCTTTCGCCGCCCGCGCCAGGAGTTCGTGGGAGAAGGCGCGGCGCGGCTGGCGCCGGCTGCACCGCTGCCCGGCCTGGACGCAGAGCCCATGCCCCCCGATCAATACCAGGCGCGCCAACTGCTGGAGGCGCTGCGGGTTGGCGTGGCCCCGGCGCAGCACATCAAGGCGCTGACCATCGGGCTGGAGGAGGAGCGGGCCAGCCTGACCTCCGGACTGGCCGCCGCGCACAGCGAGGGGGGCGCGGTGCGGGCGGTGATCGGCGAGTACGGCTTCGGCAAGACCCATCTGGTGGAACTGGCCGCGCAGGAGGCGCTGGAGCGCAATTTCCTGGTCGCGGCGGCCAGCCTGGACCTGGGCGAGACGCCGGCCCACCGCGGCATCGCCATCTACAGCAGCTTGCTGCACGGCCTGCGCTACCCCGACAGCGACGAGCGCGGCATCGAGCCGTTGGTGGAGAAGACGTTGGCCGCGCCGCGCTGGCGCGAGCAGCTCTGGACCGCCACATCGCTGCAAAACGATCCGCTGGACACGGGGCTCTACGCGATCCAGAGCACCTCCTCCTCGCGGCAGCGCAAGGCCTGGCGCGAGTGGCTGATGGGCGGCCGGCGCACCCCGGCCATGGCCAAAGCCATGCCGCGCGGGGTCAAGTTCCCCAGCATCTACACCGTGGGCCACAACGGCCGGCAGATGGCCTATCTGCTCAGCGGCGTCAGCGTGCTGGCCCGGCTGGCCGGCTACAGCGGGCTGTGCGTGCTGATCGACGAGGCGGAGAGCTACTCGCTGCTGGCGGCCTATCAGCGCCCCAAGGCCGACGAGTTTTTCAGCGCCGTGATCTACGCCGCCCTGCAAGGGCGCCAGACGCGCATCACCGCCGACATGCTGCCGCAACACCGCTGGCGCGATTACCCGCCGGCCTACGACGATCGCCAGTCGCTCTTCTTCCTCTTCACCGTCACCCGCAGCGAGAACCGCCTGCCGCTGGAGACCTGGCTGGACGAGGGCCATGTGCTCAACCTGGAGTCGCATCATTCGGCCCAGGAGATTGGCCAGTTCATGCAGACCATGATGAACTATCACGGCCAGGCCTACGGCTACGAAGTCGGCGAGCGGCAGCGCCAGGTACGCCGGGCCGCGGCCGAACATCTGGCCCTGGGCACAAAGAGCGGTCGCCTCAGCATCCGCGGCGTCGTGCGGCTGACCGTGGAGCTGTTCGATCTGCTCTATCTCTACCCCGACTACGAAGTGACGACGCTGCTGGATGAGCTGCGGCAGCAGATGCGATGAATGGAGGTTGTGATGACGATCCAAGAACGGCCGGTTGATTTGCCGAAGATATTGGAATTGACGCATGGCCTTTCGCTTCTGGACAAAGTACGGCTGGTTGAGCATGTGATGCCTCAGATCGAGCGGGAGTTGGCCTTCACTGCCAAAACACCGAAACGGTCGTTGCTGGGGATTTGTGCTGATCTGGGGCCAGCCCCCTCAGCAGAAACCATCGACGAAGCGCGGCGCGAGATGTGGGCCAACTTTCCGCGCGAGGTCGAATGATGTTGCGTGCCATCGCTGATACACATGCTGTTATCTGGTGAGGTGTCGAGTGCCGTCTGGAGCCTCTGCTTCCCAAGTTGGACCAGACGAGATCCCTATGCAGATCAAACCTCGGCTTCTGCATACCTGGTCCCCCTTCTTCGCGCGCCACGGCAGCCTGACGGCCGTTCAACAGCAGGCGATTCCCCTCATCCTGGCGGGACACAACACGTTGGTCAGCGCGCCCACGGCTTCGGGCAAGACGGAGGCGGTCATCGCGCCGCTGCTGGAGCGACATCTGCTGGAGGCGGAGGCGCTGCCGGGCAGCAGGGCTGAGCTGCGCATCCTCTACATCTGCCCCACCCGCGCCCTGGTGCGTGACCTGTACGAGCGGCTGGCGCCGGCGCTGGACACGCTGGGGGTGACGCTGGGCATGAAGAGCGGCGACACCGGCCCGGTTTCCACCAGCCGCCCGCCGGCCGTGCTCATCACCACGCCGGAATCGACCGATTCGCTGCTGACCCGCGGCCCGCGGCTGTTCACCGTACTGCGCGCAGTAGTCCTGGACGAGATCCACCTCTTCGACGGCGGGGTGCGCGGCGACCATTTGCGCTGCCTGCTGGCCCGCATCGAAGCCATCCGCCGCCACAGCCAGCAGCAGGCCGGCGTCCAGTCGTTCACCCCCTTGCAGCGCATCGCCCTCTCCGCCACCCTCCCCGATCCGGCCGGCGTGGCCGGACGCTATCTGGCCGGCGATGCCGGGGACGCGGCGCAGGTTAGCCTGGTCGAGGCCGGCGGCGCCCGACGAATCGAGGTCGAATCGAGGCCCATGGCCGGGCTGGACGACCTGGTGGCCGCGCTGGCATTGCGCGCCGGCGACCGGCTGGGCATCACCAAGACCCTGATCTTCTGCAACACCCGCAACGAGGTGGAGCAAACCGCGGCCTACCTGCGCCAAAACCTGCCCTTCGAGGCGGCCGTCTTCGTCCACTACTCCAACCTGGACCCGGCCGAGCGGCGCGCGGTGGAGGAGGGCTTCGCCCAGGCCAGCGTGGCCCTCTGCGTGGCCAGCTCGACGCTGGAGCTGGGCATCGACATCGGCAGCATCGACGACGTGGCGCTGATCGGCCCGCCCCCCACGCTGAACTCCTTCTTGCAGCGCATCGGCCGCGGCGGCCGGCGCAGCGGCCTCACCCGCGTCCTCTGCCTGCCCCGCAGCGCGCTGGAAGAGGTCCGTTTCGCCGCCCTCCTCAACCTCGCCCTGGCCTCCGAGCCTCCCGGTTCCCCCTCCCCCTCCCCGTTTCGCCCCTCCGTCCTCGTCCAGCAAACCTTCAGCCTGCTCAAGCAAAGCCCCACCGGCGGCGTGCGGCTGGCCGACCTGCGCCGGATCGCGCCGGCCGAGGTGGACGACGCCGCACTGCGCCAGATTCTCGATCACCTGGCGGCGCTGGGCTTCCTGCGCCACGGCGGGCTGGGCGAGTGGCGGCCGGCCCAGCGACTGCACGAGCTGGCCGACCGGCAGGAGATCTACAGCAACATCGGCGCTGACCCGCTGGCCGCGCTGGTGGTGGATGCCTTCAGCGGCCGCGCCATCGCCCAGACTGAGCGGCTGCGCAACAAGGGGGAGACCTTTTTGATGGGCGGCAAGGTGCTGGAGGTGCTGTGGCGCGACCGCTATCGCCTGGGGGTGGCCGAGGCGCCGGGCAAGCCGGCCGAGGAGACGCTGCGCTTTGTGGTCTCCCCCTTCGCCGTGCCGCTGGAGATCAGCCAGGCCGTGGCCGCGCGGCTGGGCATGGGGTCGGGCCAGATGGCGCTGGTACACGATGACCAGGGCGCGCTGCTTTTCCACTTCTGGGGCGACCTCTACGGCGCGCTGCTGGCCGCGCTCTTGCAGGCCGGACTGGACGAGGACAGTCCGCCGGTCAGCCGGCCCAACGAGCATTGCCTGCGCCTGCCGGCCGGGCTGATGAGCCTGCCCCCGTGGGATGAGCGACTGCTGCGCCACGAAGTGCGGCGCCTGATGCCGCAACTTCAGCCCTCCCTGGAGCTGGGGCGCTTTCATGCGCTGCTGCCCCCCGACCTGGCTTACCAGGCCAGCGTGGCCCAGGTCGACCTGGCCCGCTTCGGGCAGCTTTACCGGGCGGCGACGGTGATCAGCCCGCCGGCGGGGCTGCGTTTGCGGCTGTTATCCCTGCTGGGCTGACGCCTCCGTTTGGCAATGGGCGCAGCCCAGCGCCTCGGCCGCCACGATGGCCTGGTCGGCGCTCCAGAAGATGTGATTTTCGCCGATCAGCTCGGTCAGGCCGGCGCGTTCCAGGTAGGCGCGCACCTTGTCGTTGACCGCGGCCAGCATCAACACCCCGCCCGCCGCTTGCAGCCGCTGATGCAGCGCGCTCATGGCCTCCAGCCCGGAGGTGTCGATCAACGGCACGGCGCGCATGGAGAGGATCAGCGCGTGGATATTGTCGACGCGGGCGAAGGCCTCGTTGAAGTTGCCGGTGGCGGCGAAAAAGAGCGGCCCGGTCAGGTAGGCAACCTGCACGTGGCGGCAGCGGCCGGCGTTTTCGATGCCGCGCTGGCGCAGCTTTTCCGGGTCCACATCCTGCACGGCGATGTCGATGCTGGCGCTCTGGCTCAGATAGACCAGACCTGACAGGAAGACGCCGATCAGGATGGCCTGGGTCAGGTCGAAGGTGACGGTGGCCAGCAGCGTCACGGTGAAGGTGACCATGGCCGTCTTGAAGCGGCGGCTGAAGATGGTGTGGATGGCATGCCACTCGTTCATGCGCCAGGCGGTGACCATCAACACGCCGGCCAGCGCGCTGAGCGGAATCTGCGACATGATGGGGGCCAGCATGAACATGGAGGCCAGCAGGGCCAGCGCGTGGATGATGCTGACCAGCCGCGTCTGCCCCCCTGACTTGATGCCGACGCTGGTGCGGGCGATGGCGGCCGTGGCCGGCACGCCGCCGAAGAAGGGGATGACGATGTTGCCCACCCCCTGGGCGATCAGCTCCTGGTTGGCCTGCAGGCGGACGCCGGTCATGTTGCTGGCCACCGCGCCGCACAGCAGGCTTTCGATCGCGCCCAGCGCGGTGATGGAGAGGATCGGCGCGACCAGCCCACCCAAATCGTCCCATGGGATCGCGCTGAGCTGCAGGCGGTCGGCCAGCAGCAGGGTCTGCGGGATGGCGCCGATGACCGGCGTTGGCCAGCCCAAGAGGCTGTTCAGCGCCGTGGCCAGAATGATGCCCAGCAGTGAGGCGGGAAAGCGCAACGCCCACTTCTTGGGCCAGAGCACCATGGTCAGGATCACCAGGGTGCCCAGTGCGACGGCGCGCCAATCGATGCTGATGCTGTGCCGGGTATAGCCGAGCAGTTTCAGCGTGGCCGAATGCGCGCCGGGGGTCTGGATGCCCAGGAAGTTGTCGATCTGGCCGATGAAGATGATCAGAGCAATGCCGGAGGTGAAACCGGTGATCACCGGCGCGGGCACGAAGGCGATGAAGCGGCCCAGGCGCAGCAGGCCGATGACCAGCAGGAGGACGCCGGCCACCGCGCCGGCCAGCCAGACGCCGGTCAGGCCATACTCCTGCGCCAGCACGATCAACACCGCGCTCATGGCGCCGGTGGGGCCGGAGATCTGATAGGGCGCGCCGGAAAGCGCGCCGATGAGAAAGCCGGACAGGATGGCCGTCACCAGACCGGCGGCGGCGCTGGCGCCTGAGGCCACGCCGAAGGCCAGGGCCAGCGGCAGCGCTACCGCGGCCACGGTCAGGCCGGCCAGCAGGTCCTGGCGGAATTTGTCGGCGTTGTAGCCCGAGAACTCGTCACGGTAGAGCTGGGCAAGGTTGCGACGTGACATGAACACCTCGACATGGACGATGCTGCACCGCTGGCGGGCCAGACGGTGGTAGTGGGACGGCGGTCTGCTGGACGAAGGCCAATTGTAAGCTCAACTCCTATGCGAGTCAAACCGGGCGCCGCTTTCGAGACGCGTAACGGGCCGTTCAGCCGTTTAGTTTGATAGAGATTCAAATGGGCTGCAAGCCTGTGGCCGGCGATTGGGCGCCGCCCTCAACCGGGCAACGCTCCGCCGGTGCATGGCGCTGACGCAGCGACGATCGTGAAGGAGACATGACATGAGAAACAAAACAACGCTGGTTCTGGCCTTGCTTTTGACCGTGGTCATGCTGGCCGCCTGCGGCGGCGGCAAGAGCAGCAAGTCCATCTGGCCCGATGTGCCGATTCCACCCGACGCCAAAGGCTCCGACGTGCGCCTGCCCCTGCCGTTGCGCCTTCTGATCCAGACAGCCATGCGCGCCTCAGCCAGCAGCAACGATGTCGATGTGGAGAAGTTCGACTTCGTCGGCTATACGACCACGCAGACGCCGCAGCAGGTGGCCGATTTCTATTCCAATGAGCGCATGGCCGAGGCCGGCTGGACCGCGGCCGAGGGCATGAACTGCAGCACGGGCATGGACGCGGCGGGCATCGGCGGCGGTTTCTGCATGTTCGCCAAGGAGGGGGAGAGCCAGCAGAGCGTGCTGTTCATCGCCACGGCGCGCGACGATGGCGCCAAGGACACCAGCATCTTCTTCGTGCGCTTCGACGGTCAACTGTCGGGCCAATAGCCCTGGGCTGGCCTTGTCGCGGCGGGCCTCTGCTGTAGCGCGGGCAGCAGGGGCCCGTTGCGCGTTGCAGGATTGACCAGCGGTGGGATTTTGGGCATCCTCCGACATGGGGATACAATGGCCGCGTTCTGCCGATCCTCAGAGATTGCCAGGGAAACACGTCGCCATGAGTCCCACAGAGTTTGCCCCCACGCGGAAAGCGTCTCCCAAGCGTCGCGGGCCTTGGCCCTTTGTCTGCCAGAGAATGCACCCATGACCAACCCAACCCTTGCCGCGGAGCCGGCCCCCAGCGCCGTTGCGCCGGCCGACGCGGGCTTCCAGACCGGCCAGGTGGCCACCATCGCCGCCGGGCATGTGGTGCAGGACTCCTACACCGCGTTTTTGGCGCCGCTCTTGCCCCTCCTCCAGACACAACTGGGCATCGGCTATGCGTTGGCCGGCAGCCTGGCCATCTTCACCCAACTGCCCAGCGTGCTCAACCCCTTCATCGGCTATCTGGCCGACCGCATCAGTGTGCGCTATTTCGTCATCCTGGCGCCAGCCGTGACAGCCACGGTTTTCACCAGCCTGGGCCTGGCCTCCAGCTATGCGGCATTGGCGGCGCTGCTGCTGGTGGGCGGCATCGCCATCGCCGCCTTTCACGCGCCGGCCCCGGCCATGGTCGCCAGGGTTGCCGGCCAGCGGGTTGGCACAGGCATGAGCATCTTCATGGCCTCCGGCGAGCTGGCCCGCACCGTTGGGCCGCTGATGGCCGTCGCCGGGGTGGCCTGGTTTGGCCTGGGGGGCCTCTGGCGCATGGCCGCCGTCGGCTGGCTGATGTCGCTGATCCTCTATCTGCGCTTGCGCCGGGTGCCCGCCGCCTCCCATGCGCCCGGCAGTCTGGCCATGAATGCCTTCTGGCGTCAGGCGCGGCGGGTCTTTCCGGCGCTGATCTGGCTGTTGGGTGGTCGTTCGCTGATGGTCGCCGCGCTGAGCACCTATCTGCCCATCTTCATGAGCGACGAACGCCAGTCCAACCTGTGGCTGGCCGCGGCCGCGTTGACCATCCTGCAAGGCGCGGGGGTGGTGGGCGCGCTGGCGGCGGGAACGCTCAGCGATCGCTGGGGCCGGCGGCGGGTGTTGCTGGTGGTCACGGTGACCGCGCCCTTCCTGCTGCTGGCCTTCATCTACAGCCCGGCCTGGCTGGCCGTGCCGCTGCTGATCGCCCTGGGCCTCGCCTCGCTTTCCACACAGCCGGTGGTGCTGGCGCTGGTGCAGGACCAGTTTCCGCACAACCGGGCCTTTGCCAACGGCGTCAACCTGGCCATCACTTTCATGCTCCAGGCCGCGGCCATCTGGGCTGTGGGCGCGTTGGCCGACCGCTATGGCCTGACCCCGGCCTACGCGGTCAGCGCGCTGCTGGCGCTGGTCAGCATTCCTGCCGTCTTTTTCCTGCCCACCAGGAGGGTGTGAACCGGGTGGGTCTCACGCCAAGGCGCCAAGAGCGCAAAGAAGAGTGCGGCGTCTGGGCGGAGATGCACGGTTTGGGTCGCGCGCGACGGCGCCAGGCGCGGCCCGGGCAGCGGGACACGTTTCTGCCCGGCGCTTACAGCCCGGTCAGGCTCTCCAGTTCCGCGGGATAGCGCGCCCCCTGCACAGGGATCGCGGCGGCTGCGTCTTCCATCTCGCGCAGCTCGTCGGCGCTCAGCTCAAGTGCGGCCGCGCCGATGTTTTCCTCCAGGCGCGAGAGCTTGGTGGTGCCGGGAATCGGAACGATCCACGGCCTTTGGGCCAGCAGCCAGGCCAGCGCGATCTGACTGGGGGTGGCCCGCTTCTGCCGGGCGATGCGGCTGAGCAGATCGACCAGGGCTTGATTTGCCGCCCGATTCTCCGGCGCAAAGCGCGGGATGCGGCTGCGCAGGTCGGACTCGCCGAAGGTGGTGCTGCTGTCGATCTTGCCGGTGAGGAAGCCGCGTCCCAGGGGGCTGAAGGGGACGAAGCCGATCCCCAGCTCTTCCAGCGTTGCCAAGACCGTCTCTTCCGGCTGTCGCCACCAGAGCGAATACTCGCTCTGCACAGCGGCGACCGCCTGGACGGCATGGGCGCGCCGGATGGTCTGGGCGCTGGGCTCCGAAAGCCCGAAATGCCTGACCTTGCCGGCCTGGATCAGCTCCTGCACCGCGCCGGCGACCTCCTCGATGGGCACGGCCGGGTCCACCCGGTGTTGATAGAGCAGGTCGATGGCGTCGACGTTGAGGCGCTTGAGCGATGCTTCGGCCGCGCGTTTGATGTGCGCCGGCTGGCTGTTCACCCCTCCCAGGTTGGTGCGCGCGATGGGGTCCAGATTGAAGCCGAACTTGGTGGCGATGATCACCTGATCGCGCACCGGCGCCAAGGCCTCGCCCACCAGCTCCTCGTTGGCAAAGGGGCCATAGAGCTCGGCCGTGTCGAAGAAGGTGACGCCGCGCTCCACGGCCGCGCGCAGCAGCGCGATCATCTCCCGCCGGTCGGGAATCGGCTCATACTGGTAGCTCATGCCCATGCAGCCGAGTCCAATGGCGGAGACGGCCAGGTTGCTGTTGCCGAGCTTGCGGGTTTGCATGGTCAGACCTCCTGGCCCGCGCCGATGGGTTCGATGGGGATGGGGCGATGCCCGAAGCTCAGGCGCGCCGGGCCGGCCGGCGCGGCCCAGCGCGCCGCGTTGGCGATCACCCGCTGCACGTTGGCGTCGTAGTAGGTGGGATAGGTCTCGTGGCCGGGGCGGAAGTAGAAGATGCGGCCCGCGCCGCGGGTGTAGCAACAGCCGCTGCGGAAGACCTCGCCCCCCTGGAACCAGCTCATGAAAACCAGCTCATCGGGCGCGGGGATGTCGAAGAACTCGCCGTACATCTCCTCCCGCGGCAGCTCGAAGTATTCGCCCAGCCCGGCCGCGATGGGGTGGCCAGGCGCCAGCACCCAGATGCGCTCGCGCTCGTCGGCCTCGCGCCACTTCAGGTCGCACGATGTGCCCATCAGCCGCTTGAAGGGCTTGGAGAAGTGCCCGGAGTGCAGCACCACCAGCCCCATGCCGGCCAGCACCCGCTGCTGCACACGCGCCGCGATCTCGTCCTGCACCTCGTCGTGGGCCATGTGGCCCCACCAGATCAGCACGTCGGTCCCGGCCAGCGCGGCCTCGCTCAGGCCGTGCTCCGGCTGATCCAGCGTGGCTGTGCGCACGGGGAAGCCGGCCGCGGCCAGCGGCCTGGCCAGGGCCTGATGAATGCCATCGGGGTAGACGGCCGCCACTTCGGGGTGCTGGGTCTCGTGGCGATATTCGTTCCAAACCAAGATACGGGGCAAGGGGGTCATAGGATCTCCATTTCTGTTGCGGGTGCGAGCACGTGGATTGAGCAGGCGGCTGGCGCGCCGAAAAACACGCGGGGCTTTCTGCCCTTGGCGGCTTTGCGTGAGGCAAGAATCGTGACCTGCTGAAATCTCGTGATCAGACCAGCGTCGTCGGCACGTTGAAGGCGCGCACCACCTCTTGCAGTTCCTCGCGCGTCAGCCCTTCGGCCTTGTAGCCGTTGACCAGGTCCATGTACTCGTAGCGCGCGGCCGTCTCGGCGTATTCGATGCGGTCGGCGGCCTTGGTCACCGACTGGTCGGAGCGCGCCATGACGCCATGTTTGCTCCAGAGCACGACGCGGTGGGTGCGCAACCCCTCGATGTTGGCCGCCATCAACGCCGGCGAGCCAGGCAGTCGATAGGGCAGCACGCCGATCCCTTCCGGCAGATTGACGATGGTTTCCGGCTCCCAGCGCAGCAGTTGACGGTTCAGAAAGGCCTCGTCGCCGTAGGCCGACAGATGGCTGAGATAGGTCAGGTGGGGAGGTTGGGCGTGGATCAGGGCGTGGAAGTTGGCGCCGGTGCGCGCCATCTGGTCGTTGTGCACCGCCAGGTGGGAGTTGAACTCGCTGGTGGGCTGGGCAAAGAGCCGGTGCGGCGCGGTGTAGAGGGTCGCGCTCCGGCCATCCGCGCCGATCATCACCGCCGCCAGGTTGGCGGCCGGATCCTTGTGGATGTCGCGCAGACGGCGGCCAGAGCCGGTGACCAGCACCAGCTTGCCGGCCAGGGCGGGAACCAGCTCCGGCAGTTCCATCGGCGAGGCGTTGGGGAAGCGGCGGCGCACTTCCATGGGCCAGCCGATGCAGAGCGAGATGTTGCCGGCCGCGCCTTCGCTGGCCTCGATGCTGCTGACCCGCTGGCCAGCCTCGCCCATGGCGATCAAAAATTCGTCCAGTTCGGGAAAGGGTTGTTCCAGTGCCATGAGAGTACTCCTGAAAAAGGGTGACAAGCGAATGCCATCGGTGACTGTCTTACCGGCAGGTACAGGCCTGTGGATTGAGTAGGCCGCCGTATCGAAATCCACGGGCTCGTACCTGCCGGCAAGACAGCTATTGCAACTGAATCGGCTGGCCGCCCTGTGCGGCCGAGGCCTTGATCGCATCGTAGAGCCGGGCCATGCGCAGACCCACCTCGGGCGGGCTGGGGTTGGCGATCTCGCCGCGGCGCACGGCCTGGAATTGCTGCCAGACGCCGGTGGAGGGGGGCGTTCTGACGGCGCGCAACTGTTCCGCGCCGCGGCGCTGGATCTCCAGCCGTTCGCCCCAGATGCCGGTGCGCAGAATGGCATCGGAGCAGAAGACGCGCAGGTCGCTGGCGCAGGAGGGAATCGTCTCGCCGCAGGCATGCATGGTCACCCAGGCGCCCGAGCGCAGGCGGCCCATGACCATGCCCACGGTCTCCACCGGTCGGTCGTTGGCCTCCAGCCAGGCGGCGACCTGGGCGAATTCCTCGCCGGCCAGATCGACCACGGTGTTGAGCATGTGTGCGCCGGTGTCGAAGAGGAAGCCGCCGCCGGCCAGGGCAGGAACCTGACGCCAGGTGCCCACGGTGTTGGGCCCCCAGTCCTGCCAGAGGGTGGCGCTGATGCTGAGCAGCCGGCCCAGCTCGCCGCCGCGCAGCATGGCCACGGCCTTGCGGATCTGCGGCGACAAGCTGCCGGGGAAGGCCACCACCAGCATGCGGCCGGTGCGCTGCTGCACCGCGATCAGGTCCTCGGCCTCGGCGCCGTTGATCACCATCGGCTTCTCCAGCAGCACATCCAGCCCCGCCTCCAGGCAGGCGACGGTCTGGGCATGGTGAAAAGCGTGGGGGGTGATGATGAAGGCCGCGTCCAGCGGGTGTTCGTCCAGCAGGCGGGCGATGTCGGGCTGGTTGGGCGGCGGCTCCAGCCCGGCGTCAGTGTAGATCTGCGCGCTGGCCGCGTAGGCCGCCTCGGACGGTTCGCACATAACCGTGATCTCGCTGCCGTCGGCCTGTTTCATGATCTCACGGATGTGGTAGCGGGCCATGCCGCCGCAGCCAATCATGGCGATGCGGGTTGTGTTGGTCATTGGGGGGGTGTGTGTTCCTTTCGGTGGGCGGGATGTGTAATGTGTAATGCGTAATGCGTAATGCGTAACCCGGAGTTTGCGGGAGGCGTGTGTTGATTCTGGGGTTGGGTGATATGCCTCAATACTCGGTGGCGCGACTCCGGGTTACGAGTTACGAGTTACGGGTTACATATTCCATGAAACGCAGCCACGGCTGCGCAAAGCATTTCCGGGTTACGAGTTACGAGTTACGGGTTACATATTCCATGAAACGCAGCCACGGCTGCGCAAAGCATTTCCGGGTTACGAGTTACGGGTTACATGTTCCATGAAACGCAGCCACATCTGCACAGAACACATCCGGGTTACGCATTACGCATGTACTAGTACACGTCGGCCTAAATCGGTCTTCACTCACTGCTCAAGCCGGTTCCGTGAACCGGCGGCGTTGTTGGGCGCAAACCCGGCGGATCACGGATCCGCCGGGAGCAGGGTACCTGTATAGTTACTTACGCATTACGCATTACGCCCTACGTGCAACATGAAACGCAGCCACATCTGCACAGAACACCTCCGGGTTACGAGTTACGCATCACGAGTTACGCTACGCAACACGCTGTCCACCTGCCCGCCGTAGCCCTCGCCGAAAAGGTTGAGGTGGTTGAGCAGGTGATAGAGCTGGTAGAGGGGAATGCGCTCATCGCGACCGGGCGCGGGCGGCCAGGCTGCGTCGTAGGCGGTGTAAAAATCGGGCGGAAAGCCGCCGAACAGCCGGCACATGGCCAGCTCAGCCTCGCGGTCGCCGAAGTAGACGGCCGGATCGATCAATACCGGCTGGCCGGCCGCGTCCACCAGCCAGTTGCCGCCCCACAGGTCGCCGTGCAGCAGGGAGGGCTGACAGGTCGCCTCATCGATCCAGCGGTCCAGTCGGTCGATCAAGCGCTCCAGCCGGCGACGGCGTTCGCGGGGCAGCAATCCCTGCCGGCCGGCCAGCGCCATCTGAAAGCCCAGCCGGCGCTGGCCGTAGAACTCGATCCAGGTGGGCAGCCAGCGGTTGTCCTGCGGCGTGGCGCCGCAGTAGTTGCCGTGGTCCAGGCCGTAGGCGGGGGCGGTGACGCGATGGAGCGCGGCCAACTGCTGGCCAAGCAGGGCGCCGGCAGCCCGCCGGTCGGGCGGCGCAGCGGCGGACTGCCGGTCTTGCCCGATCCACTCCATGACGATGGTGGCCGGCGTGTCTGGCCGTGCCGCGGCATGGGCGACGACGGCAGGGACGCGCACCGCCTGCGTCGAGGCCAGCAGCGCCAGCCCGGCCGCCTCGGCCTCGAACAGATCGGGCCAGCCCGGCGGCGGTTGAGGCGGCCGTCCATGCCACTTGACCAGATAAGCCCGGCCGCCAGCCATGACGCGTGCGGCCTGGCTGATGTCGCCCCCGCCCACCGGTCGCACCTCCTCCAGTTCTGCGTTCAGTTGTTCGGTGAGGAGTGCGGCCAGCGCCGCCGGCAGCGCCATGCTACAGCCGATGCTCCTGGCGGATGTGCGCCAACAGGCCGCGGCTGGCCGCGTCCACCAGCTCGTAGACGTAGTCGAAGCGGCCATCGTAGTAGGGATCGGGCACGTCCTGGGGATGGCCAGCCGGCGCGAAGTCCAACAGCCGGTGCAGCTTGCCATCCAGCGCGTCGCCGCGGTCCAGCCGGCGCAGGTCGGCCACGTTTTGGCTGTCCATGGCCAGCACATAGTCGAAGCGGCGCAGATCGGCCGGCTGCACCTGGCGCGAGCGGCCGGCGTAGGGGATATCATGCTTTTTCAGCACGGCCAGGGTGCGCCGGTCGGCCCGCTCGCCGCTGTGCCAGTCGGCCATGCCGGCCGAGTCGATCTCGAACTGGCCGGCCAGCCCGGCTTCGTTCACCAGATTCTGAAACACCGCTTCGGCCATAGGGGAGCGGCAGATGTTGCCGAGGCAGATGAAGAGGACTTTGATCATGGGAGGGGTGTGGAATGATGGGGGATTGTCTTTGTCAGTGTAACGAGTAATGCGTAACTCGTAACCGGAAAGGTGAGAGTCGTGTGCGAGATTGCGGAGTCACGTATGGCTGAGTTTAGCGCAAGCCGCGCCAGAGCACAAAACCGGCAGGATCGGTGTGGTTAGGAAAACTCCATGGCATCGATCTGGCGGGCATGCACGGCCCAGTTAACCGCAATGGTGGTGTAGGCGTGATAGGCGGAAGACAGGTGCCGAGCGGGATTCTGAAGAAAACCAATGCGCGGCGACTCCATCACATCGACTACCACACCCAGGAAATACCCATCCTGCGTTTCGTTTGCGACCTTCCACTCTTTGTCGGTGAACGAAATGCCGGCCGGTGGCTTGGCGATCCCCTTGATTTCTATCAAAACGAGTTCCGAACCCTTCGTCGCTGAGAAATCGAACCCTACGCCTTCATCGCGTCGATCAATCAGAGTCCCGACGAATGGAGTCAAACCGGCTTGAAACCTGGCCATGAAGAATCCTTCTGCCATTCTTCCGGTAGGCCCGCGTGCCACATAATCCATGGGGCGCCTTGCTTTTTTCAGCCCCTCTGATTCTTTGATCTCCTGCAACGCTGAATGTAGCTCGGTCTCAACTTTGGGACGTGCTGCGGGTGTGAGGATGTCAAGGACGACCGCCCGCAGGGCGCTTTCACTCAAATCGTCAAACGTGACCAACACCTTGTGGCGACTGGGCCGGAGCTTTCGGTTCCAGCCCTTTCGTGCGTTGTCGTAATATGGGTCGAACTCATCTCGCCAGTTCTTGACGGAGTTTCTGTTGACGGATAGGCGGTCACCTATCTGATCGAACGCCTGCGTGTACGATTGAAAACCCAGGTTCGTGAGGCCTTCCTTTCCAAACTTTGACAGATAAAAGGCCACGATCATTGCAAGTTCGTTCTCGGGTTTCATGTCTACCATCCTGCTGAGCGGAGATTCAGGCTGCGTCAACCCAACTTTGCCCATGCGTTCCTATTCGAGCCGCTCTGACGCTTCCTCAACCAACCCATCGAACATCAGCACCAGATCCTTGGCGTATCGTTCCAGGTATTGCCGCACGCGGCGCACGTCGGCGCCGGCGTTGATCAGTTCGACCACGTCCAACAGATCCTGGCGGCGTCTGGCCCGGAGCTTCATGTAGATCAAGGCGTCAATCGGAACTACGGCCAAACCCTGGCTGAGGGACGGGTCATCCAGGACATCTGCCAACTGCGGGCCCAGCGCTACAGGTTGAGCGCGGCATCGCGTACTTTGGGTGAGACGAAGTCCAGCGCCTCTTTGATATCCATGAGGCCTTCCTTTCTGCGGGGAAGTTGAGCCTATGACAGGCGCATAAGTCGTCTCACAGGTGCCTGACTGCGATTTCGGGCCGGGCGCCGTCAGCTAAAACTTTGCCACCCTGCGGTTCACATACACCGGCTCGCCCAGAAATTTCGGTCCCAGGTGCAGGAACTCCACGTCCAGCACGGCTTTGGCGCGGGCCAGCACCTCGCGGGCGCGGATGCGTTGATTCCAATAGCCCCGCGGGCCGCGCGCGGCGTAGCCGATGGCGTCGTGGCCCTTCTGGTCGGCCAGATAGAGCGCGCGCTCGATGTGGAAGGGCTGTGAAACGACGGTGTAGCCCTTCAATCCGAAGACATCGCCGGCCCGGTAGATCGAATCGAGCGTGCGGAAACCGGCGTAGTCGGCCGTGATGTGCTCGGCCGGCACGCCCAGCGCGATCAAATCAGCGCGCATCTCGGCCGGCTCGTTGTACTCCGCAACGCCGTTGTCGCCGCTGACCAGGATGCCGTCCACCTTGCCGGCGTGATACAGCTCGGCCGCGGCGCGGATGCGGCCGGTGTAGAAGCTGTTCAGCCGGCCAAAGGAGTACTTGGAGGTGCCCAGCACCAACGCCACCTCGCGGTGGGGCAGCGCGTCCAGGTCGTCGTAAACCCGACCGGTCGCGTGCTCCTCCACGTGGCGGTCGGCCCAGAGGGCAAACGCGCTGGCGGCCAGCGACGCCAACAGCAGAAGCAGCGGCGCCGACAACACAATTCTCTTGACGGTCATGCGTTCGATCTTCATTGGTTCAAAGCCGGGCGGAACGCCCTTGCGGTCAAGGCAATTCGATGCGCGCGCTGCGGCTGACTGCTACCGACCGCGGGAGAAACGCGTTCGTTCGGTGTCATCCGTGCGCAGCTTCATCTTCCATGGGCAGCCAGGCCAGCACCCGTTGAATCATGCGATCCCAGTAGCCCCAGTCATGCCCGCCCGGCCCTTCCTCGTAGGTCAGGTCCAGCCCCAGCGCCAGCGCATGCGCGCGAAAGCGCAGGTTATGGCCGTAGAGAAAGTCCTCCGTGCCGCAGCACTGGTAAAGACGCGGCTTCGGCCCGCTCGAGCGCGCGACCTGCGCCGCCAGGTGCATGGTGTCGTTGGCGCTGCCGACCACCTGATCCAGATCGCCGTAGATGTTCTCCATCTCGGCCCGCCAGGCCGGTTCGTCCTGCTGCATCGCGCCGGCCTGGTCCAGCGCGCCCGACAGGCTGGCGGCTGCGGCGAAGCGTTCAGGAAAGCTCAGCGCCAGCTTGAACGCGCCGTAGCCGCCCATGGAAAGCCCGGCTACGAAGGTCTCCTCCCGGCGGTGGGAGATGGGGAAGAAGCCGCGCGCCAGCGCGGGCAGCTCCTGGCTGATGAAGGTCCAATAGCGATAGCCGCGCGCCATATCGGTGTAAAAGCTGCGGTGAGCGGCCGGCATCACCACCGCCAGCCCCAGCGCGTCGGCGTAGCGTTCGATGGAGGTGCGCCGCAGCCAGGTGCTGTGGTCGTCGGACAGGCCATGCAGCAGATAGAGCACCGGATAGCGCGCCCGGGCCGGCTGCGGCAGGATCACGTTCATGGACGCGCCGAGCTGCAACGTTTCAGAGAAGAAATCACACTGGATCAGGGCCATGGCTAATTCGCATCGTCGGCCGCCTGGAGCACGGCCAGCAGGCGTTCGGTCTCGTCGACCGGCTGATGGGTGAGCTTGACCTGATGGCGACGGATCAGCTCGACCGTCAACGGCGAGCAGCCGGCCTCTTCGGCCAGCCGTGCGCCCAGCGCGGGGTGGTGGGCGTGCAGATAGAAGGGATAGCGCCAACTGCCCGGGGCTTCCCGGCCAACTTGTTGTACCCAGCCGGGGCGCACGGCCTCCATCAGGACGATCAGCACCCGATGCCAAAGCCGCAGACGGCGGCCGGGCAGGGCGGTCTTGGCCGCGTCGTGAAGCAAGGCCGCAGCGGCCAGGTCAGGCTGGCCCGGCGCGACCTGCTGCACCCGACGCAGCACATCCAGGCTGTGCCGTTGATCGCGCCGCGCCATGCGGTCGAACAGCGCCAGCGCGGCCGCGGACAAGGCAGCCGCGGCCGCCGCCGCGGCGCGCTCCCCGGCGCTCACCCGCGGGTGCAGGGAGGCAAAAAACTGCTGCACGCGGTGGAGGACGCGCCGCAGCCAGCGGCTATCGGTTGACAAGGTGACAGGGTGATCGGGCGTCAAGGTGATCAGAGGATCGGCCGCTACTGCAACAGCGCCTTCATCAGCGCCTGCGTAGGGGCGACCACGATTCGGCCGAGGATATCCACGCCTGGGATGAAGTTGCCGAGCAGAATCAGGCCAAAGAGCAGCAGCGGGCCGACCTGGCCCACACGCGCCCATTGCTGGGCCAGAGATTCTGGCAGCACACCCAACAGCACGCGGAAACCATCCAGCGGCGGAAAGGGGATCAGGTTGAAGAAGAGCAGCGCCAGGTTCAGGTAGATGAACACCAGCAGCGTGTTGGCGACCAGATCGCCGCCGACGAAACCGGATGCGCGCCAGAGCAGCGCCACCGCCGTGGCCAGCGCCAGGTTGGAGAGGGGGCCGACCACCGCCACCAGGGCCATGCCTCTGCGCCCGCCCTGCAAATTGGCTGGGTTCACCGGCACCGGCTTGGCCCAGCCAAAGCCGACCACGAAGACCAACAGCGTGCCCATCACGTCCAGATGCTTGAGCGGGTTCAGGGTCAGGCGCCCCAGGTCCTTGGCCGTCGAGTCGCCCAGCCGCCAGGCCATCCAGGCATGGGCGAATTCGTGGAGGGTGAAGGCCGGTATCAGCGCAATGGCAAAGGCCAGAATCTCTTCAGTTGAGCGGTTGAGCACGATCGTTTCCTCGGTGTCAGGCGGATAAGTCGGGCCGGATTATAGCATATCTGGGCGGTCGTGGCGAGTTGCCGGGAGGGGAACAGCCTTCCGCCACGCAACGTCTACAGCCTGCGCTTCCACGATGCCGGCCGCCGCGCGTCGTCGCCTGATCGACCTGATCCCGCGCTGAAGGAAGCTGAGGAGAAAACGATCCTTGACTACCCGTGACACAATGCGGCGCAATGCGCTGATCCTGCTGCCGCTGGCTGTGACTCTGCTGCTGGCCGGCGCCTGCCGGCGCGGCGAGACTCCGCCGCCCGCGCCGGCCACGCCGTCCGTGGCCGCGACAACGCCCGCGGACGCACGTTCGCCCCTGCCCACCGACAACGACGTCTTCTTGCCGCAGATCGCGCTGGGCGCGGGCCAGGAAACCGCGCCGGCGCCGACCGCAGCGCCGACTGCTACCGCCATCCTCACGCCGACGCTGGCTGCTGCCGCCGTGCTCACGCCGACGCTGCCCCCGGCGCCGGCCGCCACGCCCACCCCCAGGCCGTTGGCGCTGGCCGATTGGCCGGCCATGACGCTGCAAGACTGGCCGCGGCCGGCCCATGACAACGGCCTTTGCCTCCACAACACGGCCGTGGCCTACAACGACGAGGCTGACATCGACCTGCAGATCGGCCGCCTGCAGTCCATGAACATGCGTTGGACCCTGATTCACTACGGCGACGAGCTGCAACTGCTGCGCGCCGCGCCGCGCTACCGCGACGCGGGCATCACCGTGGTCTGGCGCAAGAACGTGCGCGCCTATGACCGCTATTACGACTGGGGGCGGGATGTGCAGTTGCTGCTGGACATGGGCGTTGCCCCCTACATGCAACTGTACAACGAGCCGGAACTGCCGGCCGAGTGGGATGGCCAGCCCATCGACCAACAACTGTTTCTGGACAACCTGATGCTGGCGGTCGAGCAGGTCTACAACGCGGGCGGCTATGTGGGCTTGCAGTTCGTCAGCGATGACTGGCTGCGGGCCGCGCTGCGCGAGATCAAAGCGCGCGGCGGTGAGCAGGTCTTCCAGCGCATGTTCCTGGTCCCGCACCCCTACGGCCTGAACCATCCGCCCGACTACATGGCCGACCCCAACGGCGTGCTGGGCTTTCTGCATCAGGCGCGCATCGTCGAGGAGGAGATCGGCTTTGTGCCGCCGATGATCGCTGGCGAGGGGGGCTGGAAGTGGAACGCCACCGATGACCGCAATTTCCCGCCCATCGACGCCGCCTTGCACCGTGACTACCACGTGGAGCTGTTCAACTGGTTCCGTACCGGCGTGCTCTCCAACGGCGAGCCGCTGCCCGACACCCTTCTCGCCTTCTGCCCCTGGCTGCTCTCCGACCGCGGCGACGACAGCGCCTGGTTCGACAGCTTCGCCGGCGAGCGGACGCTGACCGTCGAAGGGGTACGGGCCATCCCCGCGTTCGAGCGGCGATTTAGCTGGCAGTGACGATCCGCCGCCAGCCATCGTGACCGGTCGAAACCGAGAGCTGCAGGATGGTCGCCAAGGGATTTGACGACCGGGGGGCTTTGCGGTAAGCTGGCGTTCGATCCAACGGCAAAAAACAGCAACTCAGCAGAGACATCCATGCGCTGGGCGCACAACCGTCTGGGCGCACAACCGTCAATGAAAATGGCGGGCTCGGTGGCTGCGCACAGACCGGCGAGCGGCTATTTTCAGGTCAGAAAGGCACATCCATACTATGCGCATTCTTGTTACCGGCGGCGCGGGCTTCATCGGTTCGCATATCGTCGATGCATTCATCGGCGCGGGCCATCAGGTGGCCGTGGTCGATAATCTCAACACGGGCAAGCTGGCCAACCTCAACCCAGCCGCCAGCTTTTTCCAGGTCGATATCCGCGACGCCGCAGGGCTGGCCCGCGTCTTCGAGCAGGTGCAGCCAGAGGTGATCTCGCATCAGGCCGCGCTGGCCGATGTGCGCGGCTCGCTGCGTGAGCCGGACGCCTACGCCGAGGTCAACATCATCGGCTCGATCCGCCTGCTGGAGCTGGCCCGCCAGCACGGCGTGCGCAAGGTCGTCTACGCCTCCACCGGCGGCGCGGTCTACGGCGAGCCGGAGTACGTGCCGGTGCGCGAGGATCACCCCATCAACCCGCTGGACCCCTACGGCGCCAGCAAGCACACCGTCGAGCACTATCTCTTCATCTACCGGCACAACTACGGCCTGGACTACGCCAGCCTGCGCTACCCCAACGTCTATGGCCCGCGCCAGGACCCGTTCGGCGAGGCGGGCGTGGTGGCCATCTTCACCGGCAAGATGCTGGCCGACCAGCCCTGCACCATCAACGGCGACGGCACGCAGCAGCGCGATTTCGTCTTCGTGACCGACGTGGCCCGCGCCAACCTGCTGGCCGCGGCCGCGGCCGGCAGCGGCATCTACAACATCGGCAGCGGGGTGGGCACCGACGTCAACGCCGTCTTCGCCGGCCTCAAGCAGGCCGCAGGCTATGCGCAGGAGGCCCTCTACGGCCCCGCCAAGCTGGGCGAGGTCTACAAGATCTTCCTGGACGCCTCCAAGGCCCAGCGCGAGCTGGGCTGGGAGGCGACGGTGAGCGTGGTCGATGGGCTGAAGAAGACCGTGGACTACTTCCGGGCATAAGGGTGCGTTGACCAAAGTGATGAAGCCGCCGCGGGTGCTCGTCAACGGCTGGTTCTGGGGCCAGATGCACACCGGCTCCGGGCAATATCTGCATCATCTGGCCCGGTGTTTGCCGCAGGTCGCTGGCCAGTTGCAGTACATCCTGGCGCTGCCGCAGGCCAGCGCCGCGCCGGCGCCGGCCGGCTGGCAGGTGGTGGTTGCGCCGCCGGCCGCGGGCAGGCTGGGCGAGAACCTGGCCAAGCTCTGGTTCGAGCAGATCAGCTACCCGGCCGCCTGTCGTCGCCTGGCTGCCGACATCGCCTTCGTTCCCTACTGGGGGTCTCCCTGGCGACTGCCCTGCGCCACCGCGGTCACGGTGCATGACCTGATCCCGCTGTTGTTGCCGGCCTACCGCGGCGGCCCGTTGCAGCGGGCCTACAGTTGGCTGGTGAGCCAGACTGCCGGCCGCGCCGCGCTGATTTTAACCGACAGCCAGGCCAGCCGGCAGGATATCATCCAGCGTTTGAGCCTCCCGCCCGACCGGGTGCAGGCCGTTCTGCTGGCTGCCGACGAGCGTTTCCGGCCGGCCACCGATCAGGCCGAGCTGGCGCGTGTGCAGGTGCGCTACAGCCTGCCTGAGCGTTTCATGCTCTATCTGGGCGGCTTCGACGTGCGCAAGAACGTGGCCGGGCTGGTGCGGGCCTATGCGCGCTGGGTGCGGCAAGACCTTCCACTTCTCAGAAGAAGTGGAAGGTCTGACTCGGTCCCTCCTCTCGTCATCGCCGGCAAGCTGCCGGCGGCCGACACACCCTTCACCCCTGATCCGCGGCGCATGGCGGCCGAGGCAGGGGTGGCCGACCGTGTTCACTTCACCGGCTGGGTGGAGGAGGACGACAAGCCTGCGCTCTACAGCCTGGCCAGCCTTTTCGTCTTTCCGTCGCTGGTTGAAGGCTTTGGCCTGCCCGTGGCCGAGGCGGCAGCCTGCGGGACGCCCGTTGTGACCTCCAATCGTTCATCGTTGCCCGAAGCAGCGCCGGGCGCGATCTTGGTGGACCCTGAGGATGAAGCGGCCCTGGCCGCGGCCATGGCCCAGGCGCTGCAAGCCGCGCGGCCGGCCGCGCACCCCGAGGCGCGTCGCACCTGGCTGGATGTCGCCCATGAAACCGCCGCTTGGTTGAAGGAGCTATCATGACTGCACCCCTTGCCCTGGAATCGACCGTGATCTCCCACGGATTGCCCTATCCACAGAACATCGCTGCGGCCCGCCGTTTCGAGCAGATCGCACGCCAGTACGGCGCCGAGCCGCGCACCGTGGCGGTGATCGGCGGCGAGCTGCGGGCCGGGCTGAACGACGAGGAGCTGGAGCTGCTGGCGCGCAGCCATGACGTGCGCAAGCTCAGCCGCCGCGACCTGCCCATCGCCGTCGCGCAGGGCTGGCACGGCGCCACCACCGTGGCCACCACCATGTGGATCGCGGCGCGCCATGGCATCCGCGTCTTCAGCACCGGCGGCATCGGCGGCGTACACCGCAGCGGATCGCTGAAGGGTGAAGCGGGGGGCCGGGATGCCGCGCCGGACATCTCGGCCGACCTGCCGGAGCTGGCGCAGACGCCGGTGGCCGTGGTGTGCGCCGGGGCCAAGGCGATTCTGGACCTGCCCGCGACGCTGGAGTGGCTGGAGACCTGGGGGGTGCCGGTGGTGGGCTATGGAACCGACGAATTCCCCGCCTTCTACTCGCGCGGCAGCGGGCTGCCGGTGGATGTGCGGGTGGACACGCCGCAGGAGGCCGCGGCCATCGTCGAGGCGAAACGCCGGCTGGGGCTGCCGGGCGGGGTGTTGATCTGCGCGCCCATCCCGCAGGAATACGAGCTGCCGGCGGCCGAGGCCAACGCGGCCATTGAACAGGCGCTGGCCGAGGCAGACGCCCAAGGCGTGCGCGGCAAGGCCATCACCCCCTTCCTGCTGGCGCGCATCGTCGAGCTGACCGGCGAGCGCAGCCTGCACGCCAACCTGGCCTTGCTGGAGAACAACGTGCGCATCGGCGCGCAGATCGCCGCCGCGCTGGCCGCCTCACGGGCGTGAGACCGGGCCATCTCCCCGTCACAACGCCGACGCTGCCGGCATCATGGTGAAGGGGCGCCGTTGCCCGATCAGTTGAATGCCTCCACCCACATCCGCCACAGTGTCGCCCGCGCCGGATCGAAGGGCAGGTAGAAGGTCGCCCGCTCCAGCAGCCCCACATAGCGCATCTTGACCAGGTAGGGAATCTCCTCCGGCTGGCCCTCGACGGCAAACTGGGCCAGCATCTCGTCGCTGATCAGCGCGGGCATCTCCTCCCAACGCTGGCGCACGGCCAGACTGCTCAGCCGCTCCCTCACCTCGCCCCAGCCGTGCAGCTCCATCACCTTGCTGTAGCTGGGAGTCGAGGCGTAGAAGGCCACCTGGCTGCGCACCTCGCGCCGGGCGCGCGCCATCTCCTCCGCCGTCTCGCCGGTGATCACGAAGATGCTGCTGGAGAGGGCGATATCGCCGCGCCGCCGGCCGGCGGCGTCCAGCCCCTGCTGCACGTTGGGCAGGATCTGTTCGCGCAGATAGCGGGTGGTGTGGAAGGGGTGAACGTGCAGGCCCTGGCACAGCTCGCCGGCCAGTTGGCACATCTGCGCGTTGACTGCTGCGATGTAGACGGGAACCGGGGGGTAGACGCTGGGGCCAGGGTTGAAAAAGGGCGCCATCAGCGTCAGTTTGTAGTGCTCGCCGCGGAAGTTGAGCCGCCCGCCGCCCTGCCAGGCCTCCCAGACCGCGCGCATGGCCAGGATGAACTCGCGCAGACGGGCGGCCGGCGGGCCCCAGGGCATGCCAAAGCGCCGCTCGATGTGCGCCTGCACCTGCGTGCCCAGCCCCAGGATGAAGCGGCCCTGCGACGCCTCGCGCAGATCCCAGGCCAGGTGCGCCACAGAGGTGGGATTGCGGGCGAAGGCCACCGCAATGGCCGTGCCCAGGCCGATGCGCCCGGTGTGCAGCGCGGCCACGCCCAGCGGCAGGAAGGGATCGTGCTGCGTCTCGCTGGTCCACAGGGTATCGAAGCCGATGGCCTCGGCCGCCTGCGCCAGCCCAGCGGCCTCGCGCAGCGTATTGCTCATGATCGCGACGTCCAGTTTCATGGTGCGCTCCTCGGGGGAATGGGAGATGGGGGGATGGGGTGATTGGGTGATCTGCAACCTGCCATCTGCATCTGCTTTTATGGTACACCGGAACAGGCGCGACGGCAAGCTGCGCCCCCCTAGGGATAACGCAATAACGCCGTGACCCAAAAACTCCTCCCACCATTCCGGGTTACGGGTTACGAGTTACGCATGACGCCTCACCTTGTCACGACTTTGTCATGCCGCCGTCACGGCCTTTGTCACCGCCGGCTGGTACGGTGTCGATAGAATTGGAGACGCCATGTCCATCGTTCTGGAACACCTCACCAAGCGCTACGGCGGCCATCCGGTCGTCAACGACGTTTCGCTGGAGATCGCCGACGGCGAATTCTTCGTGCTGCTCGGCTCCAGCGGCAGCGGCAAGACCACGGTGCTCAACATGGTGGCCGGCCTGACCGGCATCGACCGTGGACGTATCCTCTTGCACGGCAGGGACGTGACCGATCTGCCCACACAGGAGCGCCGCGTCGGCTTCGTCTTCCAAAACTACGCCCTCTTCCAGCACATGTCGGTGGCCGACAACATCGAGTTCGGCATGACGCTGCGCAAGATGCCAGCCGCCGAGCGCCGCCGCTGGCGCGATGAGCTGTTGGAACTGGTCGGCCTGGTTGGCTTGGGCAAGCGCATGCCGCGGCAGCTCTCAGGCGGCCAACAGCAGCGCGTGGCCTTGGCGCGCGCGCTGGCCATCAAACCTGATGTGTTGCTGCTGGATGAGCCGCTGGGCGCACTGGATGCCAAGATTCGCATCGAGCTGCGCCGCTCCCTGAGCGCGATTCAACGCACGCTCGGCGTCTCCACAATCCTGGTGACCCATGATCAGGAGGAGGCCTTCGAGCTGGCCGATCGGTTGGGCGTGATGAGCTTCGGCCGTCTGCTGGAGGTGGGCCAGCCGGCTGACCTCTACCAGCGGCCGGCGACGGAATTCGTGGCGACCTTCCTGGGCACGGCCAATCTCCTGGTTGGACGGTGCGCCGGGGAGAGCATACAGCTTGGCCCGGTTCGCATCCCGGTCGCCTGCCCCGCGCGCGCGCCATCCGAGCAGGCGCCCCACACCCCGCCGTCACGGTCGCCTGTCGCCAACGAGCTCGACGCGCCGGCAGTGCAACGGGTGCAGGTGTTGTTCCGGCCGGAGGATGTGGTGCTGGCCAGAGACCCGGCTGCCTTGGCCGTCCCCCCATTCGGCCAGGGCGAAGTCGTCCAGGTGGTGTTTTCCGGCGCCTATCAACGGCTGCGGCTGCGGCTGCCACCCCTGGCTGGCGTCCGGCCCATCGCGCCGCCTGTGGCCTTCGGCGATGACGCCGTTTTCGTCGAGGCTCTGCGCCAGCAGGCTGACGTGGAGTTCTTGCCCCTTCAGCCCGGCGAAAGGGTGTGGGTGGGCATTCGTCACTTCCACGCCTTGGAACACCCCGGCCTCAATTTTCTGCTCTTGACCGACGGCTCGCCGCAGGCTCAGGCAGCGCTGGCTTTGGGCGGCCAGCTTGCCCGGCTGGCCCACGCGCGCACTGTGGTGCTGGGCTATGATCTGCAAGGCGAGGCCATGCAGCGCCATTTGCAGCAGGCCAAAGAGTTGCTGGGCAGTGGATTGGCGGCGCTTGATGTGCGGATGACCGCAGAGCCGTTGGCGCAGGCGGTGCATGACGAGGCCGAACGCCAGCCCTACGATCTGGTGATCATGGGGTTCACCGCGACCAACGGGCTCGATTTGGCGGAGACCATCGTGCAGGCCGGCGAGCACAACCTGTTGTTGGTATCGCGGCCCCAAGAGACACCCATGAATGTGCTGATCGCGGCTACCAGCGGCGAGCCGGGCAAGGATGATGTGCTCTTTGCCGGACGGCTGATGCGGCACGTCGGCGCCAGCGCCACGCTGATCTCCGTGCTCGACCATGGCGACGATGCCGTGACGCGCCAGCGCGCTGAACGTTTTCTGGCCGGCGGCGTCCGTTCACTGGAGATTCTGGGAGTGCCGGCCCGGTCAGCCGTGCGCAGCGGGCAGGTCAGTCCGACCATTGCCAAGGAGCTGGCCGCCGGCGGCTATGACCTGCTGGTGCTCGGCACGCCGCTGGCCGATCTGGACGGCCGCATCTCGCTGCACGGCGTCGTCGAGCAGATGCTGAGTCAGACGCCTGCCTGCGCGACGTTGCTGGTGCGTTCGACCAAACACTCACATTTCGGGCCCACGGTCGTCGAGACTGTGCGGATCTAGCAAGGAGTTCACTTGATGACAACGAGAAGCATCGCAGCACTTAGCCTGCTTCTGGTGTTGAGCCTGGCGCTGGGTGCATGTGGCGGCAGCACCGCCCAGCCCGCGCCCGCCAGCGACGCAACGGCGGCCACTGGTCAAAAACCGGCCACCCTGATTCTGGGCGCCTACACCACGCCGCGCGAGGCCTACGGTGAGTTGATCCCGATCTTTCGCCAGCTTTGGCAGGAGCAGGCCGGGCAGGATGTCGTCTTCGAAGAGTCATACCTGGGTTCCGGCGCCCAGTCGCGGGCCATTGTCGAGGGCTTCGAAGCTGACGTAACGGCGCTGTCGCTGGAGGCTGATGTGAATCGCATCCAGCAGGCCGGCCTGATCACCGGGGACTGGAAGAACAACCCAAGCAACGGCATGGTCAGCAACTCCATCGTCGTCTTTGCCGTGCGCGAGGGCAACCCCAAGGGGATTCAGGACTGGGCCGATCTGGCCAAGCCCGGCGTGCAGATCCTGACGCCCAACCCCAAGACCAGCGGCGGCGCCATGTGGAACATCCTCGCCCTGTACGGCGCAGCCCTGCGCGGCTACGTGGACGGGGTGCCGGCCGGCGACGAAGCCGCGGCCACCGAGTTCATGAAAGCCGTCTTCCGCAACGTCACCGTGATGGACAAAGGCGCACGCGAGAGCATCACCAACTTCGAGAAGGGCGTGGGCGATGTGGCAATCACCTACGAGAACGAGGTCTTGGTGGCGCAGCAGCAAGGCCAGAGCTACGACATGGTCATCCCGCGCTCGACCATTCTGATCGAGAACCCGTTGGCCGTGGTCGACGCCTACGCCGACAAGCATGGCACGCGCGCGATCGCCGATGCCTTCGTGAGCTTTCTGCTCAGCCGCCAGGCCCAGGAGATCTTCGCGCAGCACGGCCTGCGCTCGGTCGATTCCAGCGTCGCCGAAGCTACTCAGAGCCAGTACCCCCCGGTCGAGGACCAGTTCACCATCGAATATTTCGGCGGCTGGGACCAGGCCACGCCCAGGTTCTTCGGCGATGAGGGCGTCTTCACCCAGGCGCTGCTGGACATTCAGTCCCAGTGAGCACCATGTCCCAACGGCAAGCCCAGCGTGCAGACAAGTCCCAACGTCGCCAAGGCGTACCCTGGGGGCGTTGGGGCCTGCGCGTCAGCGCGCTGAGCTATCTGGCGCTGATTCTCATCATTCCTCTGTTGGTCGTCTTTCAAGATGGCTTGAGCGAGGGATTGCGCGGGCTGTGGTCGGAGATCACGCGGCCGGTGGCCTGGGCGGCGTTGATGCTCACCCTGCGCACCTCCGCTGTCATGGTCATCATCAACACGGTGATGGGCACGCTGACCGCCTACGTGCTGGTGCGCTATGAATTCCCCGGCAAATCGCTGCTCAACGCCTTGGTGGACCTGCCTCTGGCCATTCCGACCCTGGTCACTGGCGTCATGCTGGTGATTCTCTATGGCCCCCAAGAGCCCCTGGGCGCCTGGTTGGAGCGGGCGCTGGGCTTGCGTGTGATCTTTGCGTCCCCTGGCATCGTCCTGGCGCTGCTGTTCGTCACCTTTCCCTTCGTGGTGCGGGCGGTGCAGCCGGTGCTGTTAAGCCTGGATCGCTCCGTCGAGGATGCAGCCGCCTCCCTGGGCGCCGGACCGTGGACGATCTTCCGGAGGGTCACCTTGCCGCCGTTGCTTCTGCCGCTGACCAGCGGCGCACTGCTCAGCTTCGCGCGCGCCGTGGGCGAGTTCGGCGCGATCATCGTCGTGGCCGGCAACATTCCCCTGCGCTCGCAAACCGCCGCCGTCTATGTCTGGGGCGAAGTCGAATCGGAGAACCGCTTCGGCGCCAGCGCCGTGTCCGTGGCGTTGATGGTCATTGCCTTCTCGCTGATTCTGGCGGTGGACCTGATCCAGAGTCGCCGCCAGGGGGAGGACCGGACATGACTCCTCGGCCATCCCTTGCCAGCGCGCGACCGGTCGCTCGGCCGCGCCGCTGGCTGCGCCGGGCGCTGGTGGCCGTGGTGTTGCTCTACGTCGGCGTTCTGATCGTCGCGCCGCTGGCCGGGCTGCTTCATGGCGCGCTGGCCGATGGGTTGGGTGCAGCCTTGGCGACTTTTCGGGATCCGCAGGTGCAACGGGCCTTTGGCCTGACCTTGCGCATCAGTTTGCCGGTCGTTGTGGTCCAGGCTGTGTTTGGCACGGCCGTTGCCTGGATGCTGGTGCGCGACAACTTCCCGGGCAAGCGGCTGATCAACGGCCTGATCGATCTGCCCTTTGCCGTCTCGCCGGTGGTGGTGGGCTACATGTTGCTTTTGTTGTTTGGCCGGCAGGGGCTTTTGGCGCCTGTGCTGCAGGCCCTGGACATCCAGGTCGCTTTCGCCGTGCCGGGCATGGTGCTGGCCACCCTGTTCGTGACGTTGCCTTTCATGATTCGCGAGCTGGCGCCGATCCTGAAGGCCTTTGGCATTCAGCAGGAGCAGGCGGCCGCGACGCTGGGCGCCAATGGGTGGACGACCTTTTGGCGCATCACGTTGCCAGCCCTGCGCTGGGGCTTCGTCTACGGCATCACACTGACTCTGGCGCGCGCGTTGGGCGAGTTCGGCGCAGTGCTGGTGATCGGCGGCGGCATCCAGGGCCGCACCGAGACTGCCACATTGTACGTGTACCGCGCCCTGGACGAACGCCAATACGTCAGCGCCTACAGCGCCGCCCTGGCGCTGGGCGCGTTCTCGCTGCTGTTGGTGCTGGGCACGGAGTTCCTGCGGCGGCGGGAGGAGAAAAAGCGCTGAAAGCGGCGCGTCGAACCAGGCCGACCCCTTCCCCGATCCCCCGCCCTCCTTCCCCACTCATCATCCCCCGGTCAGCAGCAGCGGACAGTTCAAGTCCGACAGCATCTTGTGCAACAGCGGCCTGAGGCGCCACTGAGCCTCGGCGCCGCGCACGGCAACGCCGGCAACGATCAGGTCATAGGGGAGAGACGCCAACTCCTCGTGGATCATCACCTCCGGCGCGCCCTGGCGCAGGTGCAGCACCGCATCCATCTGCAACGCGTCCAGGCGCTGAGCGGCATGCCGCATCTTGTGGCCGAGCGCGTTGTTGGCTGACAAGAGGCTGGAGATATCGTCGTGGGCGCCGAACGGCAGCCGGCGTTGCGGCGATGGCGACGCCGGGCCGGCAGCGGTGTGCGGCGCGATCATCAGCGCTGTGGTCGCGCTTCCGGTCGCGCGCGCCAGGCGCGCGGCCCACGCCAGCGCGGCATCGTCCACCGGATCGCCGCGCACGATCAACAGCAAGCGGCGCAGGGGCCAGCGCGGCCGGCAGGCGTACAACAGCGCCGCCCCGCTGCCATGGCCGGCAACTTGCAGCGGGTCGGGTAGAGTGAGGTCGGCGCAGGACAGGATCACCAGTCGGCCATCGACCGCGGCCGCGCCCGGCTCCCAGCGCGGTCCTGGCGCGGCGCTGTCGGGCCTCTCTGGCGCCGGCAGCAGGGGATCGTAGCGGTTCAGCGGCGCCCCCAACAGCGCGGCTACCTGCGTCGCGTAGCTGATGACGCCCATCCTGTCGCCGTGCAGCGGCTCACGCAGCCATACCTGCTTCGGCGCACCTTCGCCGCCGGCCAGATCAGCCAATCGGGCATCGATCAGCGCGCCGTCGCCCCGCACCAGATACACCTGGGGCGAACGCGCCGACCGGCTGGCCGCCTGTTCGGTCAGGGCCGCGACCACGGCGTCACGCGCGGCGCCATCGGCCGGATCGGCCATGGCAATGGTGATGACGCCGTCGTCCTGGGCGATGGGCAGCGCGCGGCAACGCCGCGCCACGTCCAGCGGCAGCCAGCGGACGGCTTCGTCATCGGGGACCAGGTCCTTCAAATCGAGGTAATCTGAGCGGTGTTTGTTGTTCACGAGGCTGTGCGAGCGCCTCCAGCATGGTTGACTCCACCCTAACAGCCGCCGATGACAGCCATCGTGACAGGCCCGTGATAAAGCCATGACAAGCGCCGGCCCGTGACATGTGGTCTGTGAAACGGCTCCTCGCTCCCCCAATCACTCCCGCGTCAGCCCGTAGCCCACTCCGGGGATGGTTTCGATGGTCGGGATGCCGGCCTGCTGGCCGCCGGCGCCGTCGCTGGCATCCTTGATCTTGCCGCGCAGGCGGTGCACCAACTGGCGCAGCATGTCCCTGTCGCCGCCGTCCTCGCCCCAAACATGATCGATGATCGCATCGGCAGTCAACACATGGCCGGCGTTGAGCATCAGGTAGGCCAGCAGCCTGCTCTCCAGCGCGGTCAGACTGATGGGCGGGAACGCCTTGGCCGCTTCCTGGCCTGCCGACTCCGCAGGAAGCAGGAGAGCCGGCGCCCCAGCCGCCGCGGCTTCGGCTCCCTCCTGCAACACCCGCATCTCACGCCGGCTGGCGTCCAGCGCCAGATTTCCCACCCGGCGGATGCCAGGGCCGGCCACTTGCCGGCCAGCGCGGCTGCGACGCAGCACGGCCTGCGCTCGCGCCGCCAGTTGACGCGGGCTGAACGGCTTGGTCAGGTAGTCGTCGGCGCCCAACTCCAGCCCATGTACGATATCGTCCTCCTCCCCGCGCACGGTCAGCAGGATGATGGGCGTGTCAGACAGGCTGCGCAGACGCCGGCAGACGGCGAAGCCATCCAGCCGCGGCATGTTCACATCCAGCACCACCAGATCGGGCAGTTCTTCGCTGAAGCGTTGCAGCGCGCTTTCGCCGTCGTGGGCCAGGACGATCTCGAAGCCCTCGCGGCGCAGTGTGAAGGCCAGCACATCGGCCAGCACGCGGTCGTCGTCGACGATCAATGCTTTCATAGGCTCCGCCAGGCCCTGAGGGGCCTTTGTGCTTTCAGTTCAATCCGTCATCGACCATTGCGCACGGTATCAGGTTCCGCCAGGCCCTGAGGGGCCTTGGTGCTGTTGGCCAGGGATTTCCAATCCCTGGCTGACAGCCCGCGGCAGAGTAAACCACGCCACAGCGCCGCCGCCGGCCCGGTCGTCGATGCCCCAGCGGCCGCCGTGGCCTTCGACGATGGCCTTGACCACCGACAGGCCCAGCCCAAAGCCGCCCGGGGCATCGCTGCCGGTCCCGGCAAAACGCCGACCCTGCAACAGCGCCGCCCGTTGCTCCAGCGGGATGCCCGGTCCTTGGTCGGCCACCAGCACCCGCACGGTCTGCCCGTCGGCTTCCAGCAGGGCGCTGATGGTGATCTGGCTAGCGGCCAAGCCGCGCTGGGCGTTGCTGGCGTTGGAGAGCAGGTTGACCAGCACCTGCACGATGCGCCGGGGATCGGCCATGACCACCGGGATGGCCGCGGGCAGCTCGACCACCAGGCGCTGGCCGTGCCGGTCCAGCAGCGGCTGCATAGTGGCCGCGGCGTTGGCGATGATCTCGCCCAGGTTGGCCGGGCGCGGGCGAGCACGGAAACGGCCGGCTTCGATGTTGGCGCTCTCCAGCAGGTTATCGACCAGCTTGTGCAGATTCAGCACGCCCAGGTGCAGCGTGGTGAGCAGCTCTTGCAGCTCTGCGGGGCTCAGCTCGGCGGCCTGGTCGATCAGCAGCTCGACCGATGCGGCCACGGCTGTCAGCGGCGTGCGGAATTCGTGGGAAACGTTGGCCAGAAAGTGGTCGGTCAACGCCTTTTCCTGGCGCAGCTCGGCCAGGCTGCGCTGCAAATCGGCGCGTGTGACCTCCAGCGATTCTCCCAGCAGCGCCACTTCGCGCACGCTGGCGTCGAACGCGATCGGGCTGGACAGGTTGCCGCTGCGCATGGCCGCGGCGGCGCGGGCCAAGTCAGCCAACGGGCTGCTGATGCGGCGCGCCAAGGCCACGGCCAGCCCCAAGCCCAGGACAGTCGCCAGAGCCATGCTGGCCAGGAGCAGGCGCAACAGCCGTTGCTCAGCCGCGACCAGCCGAGTCACATCCAGCGCCCCTTCGACCGTTGTCGTCGTCCCGTCGTGTTGCGTCGCCAGCGTGAAGCGATCGGTGTAAAAGGGTTGCCCGTGCCAGGAAATGCGACTGCGTCCTGGTTGGCCCGACGTGTTGCCCGACAGCGACGCTTCAGCATCTTCGACAAGGCTGCTCACCACAGGCAAGTCGCCCACCAGCAGGGTGTGTTCCAGGCCGGTCTGGCTGCGCATCTCCTGCGTGTGCGCCAGGTCCAGCCAACGCGCTGTGACCACCATCCCCGCGACAGCATCAGCGCCGGAAGCCAGGGGCTGGGCAGCAACCAGCCAGACCTGCGGCAGCACGCCCGATGGTTGGGTGACCAGCACCGTGGCGCCGGCCGCCAGCGTGCACAGCGGCGGCAACTGGGCGGCGCCGGCCGCGTCGTCGACCTGGGCCAGCGGCGCGCTCGCTTCATCGCACACGGCGATCAGGTCCAGATCCGCGCCGTCTCGCAGTGTGTCGAGGTAGGTCAACAGATCGTCGTCGGCTGATCGCGGCGCGTTTTGTGCTTGGCGCAGCAAGGCAGCCAGCGATGGACGTTCGGCTGTCAGGGTGGCCAGGCCGGCCAGCTCTTTCAGTTGGACGGCGTAGAGCGCCTGCGAAGCTTGCATGCCCTGCTGAAGCTGGGCCCGAGCCTGGCTTTCGAGCTGGTTGCGCACCAGCCAGATGGCCGGCAGGCCCACGACCAAGGTCGACAGCAACGCCAGCGCGGCCAGGCTGATCATCATCTGCGCCGCCAGGCTGAGGGGCGCCGACGCGGGCGCGGAGTCCTCAGTCATGATGCCGTTGCGTCACTCTGCCACTAGCTGCTCCAACCGGTCGATCAGGCCGCTCAGCACCTGGAAGGTCTCCTCCACCGGCTGCGGGCTGGCCAGGTCAACGCCGGCACTGCGCAGGGCGTCCAGCGGGTACATGGATCCGCCGGCGCGCAGGAAGCCCAGGTAGTCCTCGGCCGCGCCCGGCGTCCCGGCCAGAATGCGGTTGGAGAGGGCATGGGCGCCGGAGATGCCGGTGGCGTACTGGAAGACGTAGTAGTCGGCGTAGAGGTGGCCAAAGGTGGCCCAGCCGATGCCGACCCGCTGCCGATCCAGCGCCATCTCAGCGCCGAAGCCTTCGGCGCTCAGGTCGGCCAGCAGATCGATCATGCCATCGGCGGTGATCCCTTCGCCGCGCTCGACCCGCTGATGCACCTCCAGCTCGAAGCGGGCCAGGGTGGGCATCACCAGGAAATAGCGATGGAAGTTGCTCATGGCCTCTTCGATGACGCCGATCTGCACGTCGCGCGGCAGATCGCGCTGCGGATCCAGCAGATAGGCGCGCAGCATGGCCTGGTGGAAGTTGGAAGCCACCTCGGCGGCGAAGAGGGAATATTCGCCGTAGATCAGCGGCTGGGTCTGCCAGGCCAGGTAGGAGTGCATGGAGTGCCCCAGCTCATGCGCCAGCGTGCCCAGGCTCTGGGTGTCGTCGGTGTAGCTCATCATGATGAAGGGGTAGGTGCCGGGCGAACCGCTGGAAAACGCGCCCGACGACTTGCCTTGGCTGGGGTAAACATCGACCCAGCGCTGCTCCTGGCAGCCGCGACGCAGCGCGTCCACGTACTCCTGGCCCAGCGGCGCCAACGCCTCGCTGATCCACGCCACCCCCTGCTGATAGCTGACCGTGGCCGGCTGTGCCGTCAGCGGCGCCCAGATGTCGTAGGGGTGCAGCATCTCGACCCCCAGCGCCCGCCGTCGCACGGCCCAATAGCGATGCCAGACCGGCAGGTGCTTGCGGAAGGTCTCGATGAGATTGTGGAAGACGGCGGTGGGGATGGCGTTGTCGAACAGCGCCATTTCCAGCGTGGAGTCGTAGCGCCGCGCCCGCATCTGCAAGGCATTTTGCCTGACCGAGGTCAAAAGATTGCTGGTCAGCGTGTTCTTGTGTGCCAGGTATTGGTCGGTGTAGCGCTCCCAGGCCGTGCGCCGCACCTGTCGGTCTGGGCTGGTCAGCAGCCCGTCATAGGTGCTCTGGCTGAGGGGCAGTTCAGCGCCGTCGCCGGCCACGGCCGGCTGGAACTGCATGTCGGCGTTGGTCAGCATGTTCCAGGCCCCGTAAGCGCCGGCGAACGGTTCCGCGGTCAGACCCAGCAGCTCCTCGACCTCGACCGAGCGCACGTGGGCCTGGCGGCGGAAGAGATCGGCGAAATAGTGGGCATAGAGCGCCAGCCGGGGCTCGTCGATCATCCACTGCTGCAAGGTGGGCAGGCCGATGGCCAGCAGCTCCGGCGCCGCGTAGGCTGAGACGCCCATGAACTGGCCGAAGAGGCCCTGCACGCGGCCATCGCGCTCGGTCGCCGTCTGATTGGTGGTGTCGACGGCCGCATCCATGCCGCTGTAGACCGCCAGGCGCCACAGCCGCTGCTCCAGCGTCTCGATGGCGGTGCGGGCAGCCAGCAACTGCGCCGGGCCTTCGGCCAGCCGTCCTTCGAAGGCGCGCAGGCCGGGTAGGCCGGCCGCGACGCTGGCAAATTCCTCCTCCCAGGCCTGGGCAGTGGCAAAAAGGCTCTCGGCATTCCACGTGTACTGCCGGTCGATCTCGCTGCGAGTGGGCAGACGACTCCCTGTCATGCTGAGGGCCGCCGAAGCATCTCCGCTCATGGGTAGTTCTCCTCGTTGAGTGTTGGTTTGTTGCCAGATCAGCTCCGCCAGGCGGCGGCTGATGTCCCGAACAATGGCGTCGGGCACGCCATCCAGGGCCTGCGACTGCAAGCGCAGGTCGATCTGGTCGTTGACGTAGTCCACAGCCAGAAACTGGCCACCGGCCGTCAGCGCGATCTCGGTGGAAAAAAGGTGCAGGCGCGAGACGTTGGCGATGCGCACCGCCATGTCGTAGAGCTCGCCCAGGCGCAGGCTGATCACCTCGTCGGACTGCACCGGGCGGAAGACGTGGGTTTTCGGCGGCCACCAGTTTGCGTAGATCTCCCCCAGGCAGTAGATGACCCGAAACCAGGCCGGCTGGCCGGCGATCTCCGTCGGGGTGACATAGGCCTGCAGCAGGTACTTGTCGTGGGGGAATTGCCGGCGCGCCTGCGCCACCTGCTCCAGCGACGTCGCCTCGCAGATCACCCCCTCGCCGCCGCCGCCGTTGGCCGGCTTGATGGCAAAAGCCGGGCCCAGCGGGCTCAGGTCGAGCTCCGGCAGCTCCGGCTGTTCGTTGTGCGGGGCGAGGATCAGGCTGTAGGGGGTGTGCAGGCCGTTGGCGATCAGCTCCAGGTGCATGGTGGCCTTGTCGGCCGTGTAGGTTTCTCGCTCGTGGGGGTTGATGCGAAAGACGTCGTTGAGGCGCGCCCAATCGACGAGCTTGAGGAAAGCTGGGTCAGTGTCGGCGGCCCGGTTCATGAACGTATGGAAGTTGAGATCCCCGGCCAACAGCGCCTGATGGGCGGCATCCAGGTTGTCCGGCGTGACGTGCAGCACCGAGAGGCCCCGCTCCCGGCACGCCTGCTCCAACAGTCTCACAAAATCGGCGTCATGCGGCCAGTTCCAGGCAATACACAGGTCGTAAGTCGTCATGAAGCGGCATTGTACCGCACACTGCCCCCTGTAACAAGTTCGTGCGGCGTTTCGCAGGTCGCGTCGGCGTCTGCGCCGCATCGAGCCCCGTCAGTGCTCAGAAATGCGACGTGTGAGGTAGCAAAAGCTGCCTCACACGCCACACCCCCATGTTGTGTCAGACCCACCGGGCGGGCCTGGGCTGGGCCTGTCAGACTCAGCCCGGGCCCGCCGTGGGCCGGCGGAAAGTGTCAGATGTTCAAGCTGACGCCGGCGCTATGCATTGTAATAGAGCAAGAACTCATACGGGTGCGGCCGCAGCGCCACGGGGCCGACCTCGGTTTCCCACTTGTATCGGGCGAAGGCTTCCAGCACGTCGGGGGTGAAGACGCCCCCTTCCAGCAGGAAATCGTGGTCGGCGGCCAGCGCGTCCAGCGATTCGTTGAGCTTGCCGACGGTGGTCTTGACCTTGCCCGCATGTTCGGCGTCGAACAGGTCCACCTCAGCCGGTTCGCCGGGATCGATCTGGTTCTTGATGCCGTCCAGGCCGGCCATCAGACAGGCGGCGAAGGCCAGATAGGGGTTGGCGGCCGGGTCAGGGCAGCGGAATTCGACGCGCTTGGCCTTGGGTGAGTTGGAGTACATGGGAATGCGGCAGGCGGCCGAGCGGTTGCGGGCGGAATAGGCCACCACCACCGGCGCCTCGTAGCCCGGCACCAGGCGGCGATAGGAGTTGGTGGTCGGCGCACAGATGGCCAGCAGCGCGTTGATGTGCTTGAGCAGGCCGCCGATGTACCACAGGGCCATCTGGCTCAGCCCGGCGTAGCCGTCGCCGGCAAAGAGCGGCTGGCCATCCTTCCACAGGCTCTGATGGGTGTGCATGCCGGAGCCGTTGTCGGCGTAGATCGGCTTGGGCATGAAGGTTGCAGTCTTGCCCGCCTTCTGCGCGACGTTCTTGACGACATATTTGTAGATCTGCACCTGATCGGCCATGCGCACCAGCGGCTTGTACTTCATGTCGATCTCGCACTGGCCGGCTGTGCCCACCTCGTGATGGTGCAGCTCGATATCGACCCCTGAGGCGATCAACGTGCGCACCATCTCCGAGCGCAGACCTTGCAGGGTGTCCAGCGGGGGCACAGGGAAGTAGCCGCGCTTGTGCGGCACCGAGTGGCCAAAGCCGAAGATGCCGGAGTTCCACGGCCCCTCGATGCTGTCGATCTCGTAGGCCGAGGAGTACTCGCCGGCCGAGAACATCACCTTGTCGAAGACGAAGAACTCAGCTTCCGGGCCGATGTAGACCGTGTCGGCGATCCCGGTGCCCTTGAGGTATTCCACCGCCTTCTTGGCGATGAAGCGCGGGTCGCGGCTGTAGGGCGTGCGGGTGATCGGATCGTACACGTCGCCGGTCATGCTGAGCGTCGGCAGCGTGCAGACCGGGTCCACCATGGCCGAATCGGGGTCGGCCAGGAGGACCATGTCGCTGGATTCGATGCTTTGGAAGCCGCGGATCGATGAGCCGTCGAAGCCCATGCCCTCCTCGAAGGCGGCCTCCTCGGAGAAGGCCTCGACCGGCAAGGAAAAGTGCTGCCATTCGCCGAACAGGTCAGTGAATTTGACATCGACCATTTTCAGATCGAGGTCTTTGATCATTTTCGAGACGTCTTTGGGGGTTGCCATGGGGTTATCTCCTTCTGCGAGTTGCTTGGTTTATTGCTCTATCTGTGGAATGATGAACGATGCGCACGGGGCATGGCTGATCATTCATCGCGGCCGAACGTCGATGTCGTCCGGGTACATCAGCGCGTCGTGGCCGCGCTCGCCGGTGCGGATGCGGATGACGTCTTCGACCGGGTAGACGAAGATCAATCCGTCGCCCACGCTGCCCGTCTCCGCGGCCTGGCAGATGGTCTCGATGGCCTTCTCCAGGTTGTGATCGCTCAGCACGATGTTGACTTGCAGCCGGGGCAGCAGGTCAACCCGGTAGGGGCCGGTGCGGCCGACCAGCTCGATGCCGCCCTGCCGGCCGTGACCGCGACATTCGGTCACGTTCATGCCCACGATGCCGATCTCTTGCAGCGCCATCTTGACGTCGTGCAGCTTTTCTTCACGGATGATCGCCTCGATCTTCTTGGTCATGGTGGTAGCTCCTGGGGCTCGCGCCCGACTAGGCGTAGGCCCGTTCGCCGTGCTCGGCGATATCCAGCCCGATCTGCTCTTCGGTGTCCGTCACGCTGAGGCCAATCGTGCGCTTGAGCACGTTCCCCAGCAGCCAGGTCACGCCGAAGGCAAAGACGATGGTGACCGCGACGGCCAGCGCCTGCACCGCCAGTTGGCCCGGATTGCCGTAGAACAGGCCGTCCGCGCCGGCGGGGTTGACTGCTTTCGTGGCGAAGAGGCCGGTCGCCAGCGCGCCCCACACGCCGCCCATGCCGTGACACGCCCAGACATCCAGCGATTCGTCCAGGCGGCGGCTCTGGCGCAGCTTGATGGCGAAGAAGCTGATGGGGGCGGCCAGCGCGCCGATGGCCATGGCGCCCATGGGGGTGACGTAGCCGGCCGCGGGGGTGATGGCCACCAGGCCCACCACGGCGCCGGTGATGATGCCCAACACGCTGGGCCGGCTGTCGCGCCAGCTCAGCAGCATCCAGACCAGCGCGGCCGCGGCCGCGGCCGTGTTGGTGTTCACCAGCGCAGTGACCGCCAGGCCGTTGGCGCCCAGCGAACTGCCGCCGTTGAAGCCGAACCAGCCCATCCACAACAGCCCCGCGCCCAGCACCGAGAAGGGGATGTTGTGCGGCTCCATGGTGCCGTTGTTGAAGCCCTGGCGGGCGCGGATCACCATGGCCAGCGCCAGCGCCGAGAACCCGGCCGTGATGTGCACCACCGTGCCGCCGGCGAAGTCCAGCGCACCCATGTTGCGCAGGATGCCGCCCACGCCCCACACCCAATGGGCCACCGGGTCGTACACCAGCGTTGCCCACAGCAGGCTGAAGATCAGGAAGGTCTTGAAGCGGATGCGCTCCACGAATGCGCCGGAAATCAGGGCCGGGGTGATCACCGCGAACATCATCTGGTAGGCGGCGAAGAGCAGGAAGGGGATCGTGGCGGCGTAGTCCGGGTTCGGTTCCGATCCCACGCCGGCCAGGCCCAGAAAGTCCAGCCCGCCCACGAATCCTCCCATGTCGGCGCCGAAGGCCAGGGTGAAGCCGATCAGAATCCACTGAAGGCTGATCAGCGCCATCATGATGAAGCTGAGGTTCAGCGTCGAGAGCACGTTCTTCTTGCGCACCATTCCGCCGTAGAAGAACGCCAGCGCCGGGGTCATCATCAGCACCAGCGTGGTGGAGATCAGAACCCAGGCGGTATCGCCCGTGTTGATACTGTCCATGGTGTAACCTCCGTCGAAGGTCTTTCGGCTAGTCGGGCGAATCCAGCCCGACAGTCAACTGACACAGGCAGTATAACAGGCACGCTGTGCAGGGTCTATGACCCAAACGGGTCATTTTTCCGGCCCGGCGCTCCCCGCCTGCGTCGGAAAAGGGATGAAGGAATTGGGGGAGCGCGGCCTGGCGTCTTCGGCCGGACCCGGCTAAAGCCTCGACTCCGCCCATGCCCCGGCTAAAGCCTCGACTCCGCCCATGTTTGATAGCTGCAAAACTGGAGTCGAGCCTTCAGGCGGGTCGGCGCGCTCGACTCACGGCGGCCGGACCCGGCTAAAGCCTCGACTCCGCCCATGACCCGGCTAAAGCCTCGACTCCGCCCATGACCCGGCTAAAACCTCGACTCCGCCCATATCTGGAATTGCTGTTGCAGCAGCAGCAAGGTCGGCAGAACGGGGGCATCTGTGGTAAAATAGCCTCAGCTCGCGGCCGCGGGCGAGCGTCCACCTCCTTTGCACCCCAGGGAGCCGACTATGGAAGTCCTCGAATCCCGTATCGACCCACAAGACCCCCAGTTTCAAGTCAACGCGGCCCACAACCGCGCCCTGGCCGAGGAGCTGCGCGACCGGCTGGCGCTGGCCCGCAGCGGCGGCGGCGAGCGGGCCAGGCAGCGCCACGCCGAACAGGGCAAGCTCTTCGTCCGGGAGCGCATCGACAAGCTGCTGGACCCCGGTTCCCCCTTTCTGGAGCTGTCGCCGCTGGCCGGCCACGAGCTTTACGACGGCGACGCGCCCTGCGCGGGCATGGTGACCGGCATCGGCAGCGTGGCCGGCCGCGAGTGTCTCATCGTCGCCAACGACGCCACGGTCAAGGGGGGCACGTATTATCCCATGACCGTCAAGAAACACCTGCGCGCCCAGCAGGTGGCGCTGGAGAACCGCCTGCCCTGCATCTACCTGGTGGATTCGGGGGGCGCGTTCCTGCCCATGCAGGATGAGGTCTTTCCCGACGTGGACGACTTCGGCCGCATCTTCTACAACCAGGCCACCATGAGCGCGGCCGGCATCCCGCAGATCGCGGCGGTGATGGGCTCCTGCACGGCCGGCGGGGCCTATGTGCCGGCCATGAGCGACGAGACGGTGATCGTCAAGGGCACGGGCACCATCTTCCTGGGCGGGCCGCCGCTGGTCAAGGCCGCCACCGGCGAGGAGGTGACGGCCGAGGAACTGGGGGGCGCGGACGTCCACACCCGCATCTCCGGCGTGGCCGACCATCTGGCGCTGGACGACGAGCACGCGCTAGAGATCGTGCGCGGCATCGTGGCCACCCTCAACACGCGCAAGCAGATCGCGCTGGAGATCGCCCCGCCCGAAGATCCGCTCTACGACCCGACCGAGCTCTACGGCGTGCTGCCGCGCACCTTCCGCGAGGTCTACGACGTGCGCGAGGTGATCGCGCGCCTGGTGGATGGCAGCCGCTTCCGCGAGTTCAAGGCGCTCTATGGGACGACGCTGGTGACCGGCTTCGCCCGCATCTGGGGCTATCCGGTGGGAATCGTGGCCAACAACGGCATCCTCTTCAGCGAGTCGGCGCTGAAGGGCGCGCATTTTGTCGAGCTGTGTACGGCCCGGCGCATCCCGCTGCTTTTCTTGCAGAACATCACCGGCTTCATGGTGGGCAAGCAGTACGAGCAGGGCGGCATCGCGCGCGACGGCGCCAAGATGGTGCACGCCGTGGCCAACGCGGCCGTGCCCAAGCTGACCGTGGTGATCGGCGGCTCCTTCGGCGCGGGCAACTACGGCATGTGTGGCCGCGCCTATGGCCCGCGCTTCCTCTGGATGTGGCCCAACAGCCGCATCAGCGTCATGGGGGGCGAGCAGGCCGCCAACGTGCTGGCCACCGTCAAGCAGGACCAACTGGCCCGCCGCGGCCAGCCGTTGATGACCGCCGCCGAGCTGGACGAGTTCAAGCGCCCCACGCTGGAGAAATACGAGATCGAGGGCAGCCCCTACTACGCCACCGCCCGCCTGTGGGACGATGGCATCCTCGACCCGCCGGAGACGCGGCAGGTGCTGGGTCTGGCGCTTTCCGCCTGCCTGAACGCGCCGGTGGAGGAGACGCGCTACGGCGTGTTCAGGATGTAGCGCCAGCAAAGACCGGCGGCGACGGCATCAGCGCGTTGAACAAGCCATGCGCCCGATCAACATCGTCGGTCCTGATTTGGTGAAGGAGGAAACAGTTATGAGCGCAGTACCGAAACTCTACCTGACGCCGACCGAATACCTGGCCTTCGAGCGGCAAAGCGACATCAAGCACGAGTATTTCAGGGGCGACCTCTTCGCTATGGCCGGCGCCAGCCGACAGCACGCGCAGATTGCACCTAACCTGGCTTACCTGTTTGTGGGTCAGCTAAAAGGTCGCCCATGCGATGTCTTCAACAGCGACATGCGGGTCAAGGTCAGCCCCACCGGCCTCTACACCTATCCCGATCTTGCCATCGTCTGCGGCCGGCCGCGTTTCGAGGACAAGGAACTGGACACCCTGCTCAACCCCACCGTCATCATCGAGATCCTCTCCAAGTCCACCGAGGCCTATGACCGGGGTGAGAAGTTTGTCCAGTACCGCACACTGGAGACGCTGACCGACTACCTGCTGATCTCCCAGGCCCGGCCCCACATCGAGCGTTTCACGCGTCAGGAGGGCGGCCTGTGGCTCCTCTCCGAAAGCATCGGCCTGGACGCCGTGATGCCCATCGAGTCGATTCAGTGCCAGCTTCCCCTGGCCGAGGTCTACGATCGGGTGGAGTTCGAAGAAGCCTCCTCCACGCCAAAGCTGTCGCTGGTCAAGGAGGAAGTGGAAGCCTATGCGCCGTGAAAGATCGAGATGGACAGATTCCAAGTCGCAGGTGCGGTTCTCAGCCGGACATCTGGCCAAAGCGCACGCCCGGTTGACAGCCGCACCTGCGCGGCTTAATTCCTCAGGAGCAGCGGCAGGAAGACCCAATCCACCATCGGCTGCAAGACGAACAGCCCGCTCTCGGTGTCGCTGATCGTCACCACGCCGTCGGGCCAGACGTAGGGCGCGAAGGCGCCGGTGTGGCCGATGCTGTCGCTGTCCGGCACGGTGTCGAAGTAGCCCAGCTCTTGCCAGTCCAGCCCCGGCAGCGCCGCGATGTCCAGCACCCGCAGCCCGGCCCGCCAGTTGGCCTGATAGACCCGGCGGCCCACGATCTGCAGGTCGTGATCGATGGCTGTGGTGGGGTGGCTGAAATGTCCCAGCACCACCGGCTGGTCCAGGTCGGCGACGTCGAAGGCGTAGGTGCGGGTGTCGAAGCCGTAGTGGTGTTCATCCATCATGTCGCCCATCAGCCAAAAGCGCCCGTCGGCCGTCAGGTCGCCCTGGTGGGCGCGGGCGATGCCGGGATAGGTGAAGCTGGCCACGCGCGCCGGCTGGCTCTTGTCGGTCACGTCGAAGATGCTGACGTTGTCGTCGCTGCCCACGAAGCAGATCTCCCGGCCCGTGTAGTCCGTGTCCGGCCCGTCGTACAACAGGCAGACGCCGGTGGAGAGGGGCGTATCGTTCTGGCCAAAGCAGCCGGCGAAGCTGGGCTGCCACGGGTTGCGCACGTCGACCACATGCACGCCGTTCTGGCAGGCGTCGCCAGTGGTGCGGAAGATGGCTAGATAGCCGCTGGCCTCGTTCATCCAGAGGCTATGGCCGGCCGTGAAGCCGTCGTAGTGCGCGGTTTCGGCAAAGGTGACGGGCGGGCTGGCCACGCTGCGCAATTGGCGCAGATCGAAAATCTGCAAGCCGTGCGTCGTGGGCGTGTCGGCTACCACGTACAGGGCATTGCCGTAGACAGCCATATCGCGGTAAGGAGAAGCGCCCTGGTGGCTGGGCAGGTTGCCGACCAGCACCGGATTCTCGCGGTCGGTGATGTCCACGAAGGAAAGCGCGTTGGTCAGGCCGAACAGCACATAGTCGCGGCCGGTTTGCGGGTCAGTCCACCCCCAATGCTTGTTGGCCTTGATGGCCGCGGAGGACGCGCCCAGCCCGGAGAGGGGCAGATGCGACAGCAGGT
>Ga0209096_1000586_pt1 | contig 47630 bp, 36 predicted proteins | sample AD_UKC034_MetaG_FD_184407 | JGI IMG/M metagenome (GOLD analysis project Ga0209096, IMG submission 184407) | Active sludge microbial communities of municipal wastewater-treating anaerobic digesters from USA - AD_UKC034_MetaG (SPAdes) (version 2) | ecosystem: Engineered > Bioreactor > Anaerobic >...
CTGATGTCTGGCCTGGCGGGTCTTGTGAGCCGCCTGTGCATTCTCGACATCTACTTCTGACGATACTTTCTGCTGGCGCATGGTTTTAACACGGTCGAGCTCACGCTGCGAGATCTCGAGCAGTTCGGCGCTCTCGGTAAAGTTGGCGCGCGCGATTTCGAGGTCTGCCTCGGCCTGTTTAACTGCCAGCAGCAGCTCTTCATCATCGAGAAACGCTATGGTATCGCCATTTTTTATGCTGTCGCCAATATCTACCAGCAGCTGTTTAAGCCGCCCGGAAATCTTGGGTGCGACCATGAATTTCGACTTCGATTCAAGCGAACCAACAAAACGACCTTCATCAACCAGGTCGGCAACTTTCACCGGGGTGGTTTCAACCGCTACTTTTGCAACTCCCGGCCCGCGTCGCCCGCCGGCTTTTGCGCCCTGTCTTCCCTGAATCGTATAAATAATGGCTCCGGCAATTGCCAGCCCCAGAATGAATGTCAGCGCAAACTTTTTCATCATGTTCTCCTGTCGCTGTCTATAATTCAAACAGTCCCCGAATTTTTAACCGCAACAATATATCACGTTGTGAAGCTTGCATGAACCGTCTTTACATTTATTAACAGTAAACCTTAATTCTCCGCGCAGTCTAAGAATCAATGTCCGGCGCCTCACAGGTATTAATGAGAATTGTCGGTATGACTGTTGAAATGCCGGTAAATGATGTAAAATTGTACATATACAGTTTGAGACGGTGGCAGGAGTTAAAATATGAAAAAACAGATCATTGCCGTAATCATGATGTTGTCGCTTACCTGTGCGCTTCTGGCTCAGGCTGGCAGCCCTTTCGAAGTCAATGTCAACGGGGTCGATGCAAAGGCAGCGGTTATCGCAACTGCTTCTTCCAACACCTCTGATACTGCCGAAGACAAAGCTGCCAGAAAAGGTCTGCTGGCAAAAATACTCGATCTGCTTGGCTCGGTCGCTTCAGCTCTGTTCGGCGTTTCAAACGCCGAAGCCGGCACTCTGGATGCGCTCGATCGTTCGCTGGCCAACATGCAGCAGCAGGAAAAAGCCGCCGGGTCTGCGGCGAAAGGCGCGGTCGCTTCGGCTACTGCAGCTATCGACAAGAAGCTGGCGGATCTCAAATCCAGAATTCCAACTCTGGTTAAGCATGAAGCAACGGGAGGCAGCAGCGCTACAGTCGGGTCTAAGGATTTCAAGACCTGGTTCAATGCTGCGGCAAAATATTGCCCGGACTGGAATTTTCCTGACGTTACCAACAAATACGGCCAGAAGATCAGCCGCGAAGATTATCTGCGTGCCATCATCTGGATCGAAAGCCGTGGTGTTCACAAAGACAGTCGCGGTCGTGTAACCAAAAGCTGGGCCGGCGCCCTTGGGTTCATGCAGTTGATGCCAAACACCGCGAAAGGTCTCGGAGTCAATGCCTCTGACCCCGCCCAGAATCTCAAAGGTGGCGCAAAATACCTTGGCGAGATTTTCAACAGCGGCCATGTCAGCAAAAAAAGCGGCGCTGAAAAGCTGATAATGGGGGCATGCGCTTATAACCTCGGGCCATTTTCCAAAAGTATGAAAAAGTCCTGGGAAGAATTCAAAGCCGCAAAAATGCCGGTAGAAACCAGGTCTTACGGCCTCAAAATGAAAATGGCACTGGGCCTTGAACTGAGCGCTGACGAAAAGAAGCTTGCAGCAAAGTGGTTCGTGCCCTCGCATCAAACAGTTGACGAATTTACCGATGAGTTTTACGCTAGCGCCCAGGGAATCGCCAGATAAGGAAACAATATGAAAAAAATCATCTTCGCAGTCTTGATTGTCTTGTTGTCAGTTGTCAATGCGGGTTACGCTCAGTCGTCAGAGCGTTCGATCATCGCCGAAATGCCGCACGGCAAGCTTGTGCTCGAACGCACCGCCATCCCTGATGGTCTGGCTTTCAACGACCGCATAACGCTCGAACAGGGCGACGAAATCATCGAAGTTTTCGAATCAGAAGGCCGCGCCATTCAGCAGGTTCTGCACGAAGATCTCGACGGTGACGGTATTGGCGAACTGCTCATTCAGATGGACCTCGGCGGCTCCGGCGGCTATCGCGAGTTCGAACTGCTGCATTACAAAGAAGGCGTCTATCTGCCAGTCTGGCTGGAAACCGGCTATGCCGCCGGCGAAGCTTCGATTGAAGATCGCGAAGGCGCCGGTCACAAGCTGGTTTATATAGCCTATACCGACACCGACGTCGAACCCCAGGTCGAAGACACGGCCATTTTCGAATTCACCGACGGCACCCTGAAGCGCCGCCAGAAGTAATATTTGAAAACATCCGCAGATTCCGCTGATTACACCGATTGTTAGTCCTCTGTCTAAATTGAATTGCATGATTGATTGTCAAAGGATTCACACATGTTAAAAAATCATGCAAGGGCGTAGGCGGGTTTTCTTCGCCAGGATGGCGATTATGACCGGCGCGACAGGAGGTCAAGCCATCCGCATCTCTAACGGCTGAAGCCGTAAGAGCTGCCTAATTCCGCCGAAAGCCCGATGTTGTAGGGTTTTTTCGTAAAAACACATTAAAGAGCGGACGACCTTAGCTAATGATACAAACAGCGCGAGGGTTTCCGGTAGAAGAGAGTCTGCCGCAGATAAGGGCTGCTCTTGCCGATAATCGCGATGTCATTCTGTCGGCGGCGCCGGGCGCGGGCAAGTCGACGATTGTGCCGCTGGCGCTTAAAGACGAAGCCTGGCTGGCCGGAAAGCGCATCCTGATTCTGCAGCCGCGCCGTATCGCTGCTGTGGCCCTGGCGCGGCGTATGGCCAGCCTCGACGGTTCGCCACCGGGTGCCGTGATCGGCCATAAGGTGCGCTTCGACAGCAATATTACCGCGACGACACGTATCGAAGTGCTTACCGAAGGCATTTTAACCCGGCGTCTGCAGAAAGACCCTCTGCTCGAAGACGTTGCTCTGGTAATCTTCGACGAGTTTCATGAACGTTCGGTTCACACCGACCTATGTCTTGCCCTGTGCCGCGAGATAAAGCGCGAAGTGAGGCCCGAACTCAGGCTGATGCTGATGTCGGCGACCGCCGATCTCGAACTGGCAGAAAGCTTTCTGGATAAGCCTGAACTGGTCGAAGGCAAGGGTTTTTTATACCCGGTAGACATAGTATATCGACCATTTTCTGCCGGTCGCAACCGCATGGATGAGCTGGCCGGAGCAATCGCGTCGATAATCGCAGAGTGCGGGCCGGCCGAAGAGTTTCTCGTGTTTCTGCCGGGAATGGGCGAAATATTGCGCGTTGCCGACTATCTGGCTGCGCGTACTGCGGGTCGCGAAATCATGATTCTGCACGGCTCGCTGCCGGTGAACGAGCAGGAAAAGGTTCTGCAGCCATCGACCAGGCCACGCATCATTCTAAGCACCAACATCGCCGAAACTTCTCTGACCATAGATGGAATAACTGTGGTCATCGACTCTGGCGAGGCACGCTGGCTCGAAGTCGATCAGCAGAGCGGTCTTGAGCAGCTCAAACTCCATCGCATCAGTCGCTCTTCGGCAGCGCAAAGGGCCGGCCGTGCCGGCCGTCTCAAACCCGGCAAGGCTTATCGACTGTGGAGCCAGCCCGAACACCAGCAGCTGGCCGAAAACGATCCGCCAGAAATTCTCAGGATCGACCCGGTCTCGGCTGTTCTGGAACTTTTTGCCTGGGGCTGCCGCGACCCGCTGCAGTTCAACTGGCTACAGTCGCCCGGCCCCGAAAGAATCGGGCGCGCGGTTGAACTTTTGCAAATGCTCGAAGCGGTGGATGATGACGGCCGAATCACGGCGACCGGTCGCAAAATGGCCGAGCTGCCATTAGAGCCCCGCCTGGCGCGCATGCTGCTCGTCGCTGCCGAACTCGGGGTTGTGGAACGCGCCGCCCTGGCTGCTGCTGTTATTTCTGAAAAAGATTTTGTCCGACCGGTACAGAGAACTGGCGATAGCCGTCCCCAGAAAATAGATGCCGATCTTGAATGGCGACTTGAGGTTCTGGCTGACCGCACCAGTCTGCCTGGCAGTTTCGAAGTCGACAGAAGCGCAGTCAGAAGAGTGTTTGACGTGCAAAAGCAGCTGCTCGAACTGCTCGGCAGAAGAGCGAAACCTTCGTCTAAGGATGATGGCGGCCGGCCGTTGCGGCAGGCGTTGCTCGCAGCATTTCCTGATCGGGTTTGTCTGCGTCGCAGTGAAGAGCGTTGTAGCAGCTATACCATCTGTAGCGGCCAGGGTTTTGCTATCAGCGAAAGCGGCCTGCTGCCAGGAGAACCACTGCTTCTGGCTCTACGTCTCGATCAGTCGCAGCGGGCGGGGGATGGCAGAATTTTTCTGGCTTGTGCGCTCGAAGAATCTCTGCTGGCTGGCCAGCATCTTTATCAGCGTCGCCGCGAACTGTTTTTCAGCCGGTCGCATTCTCGTGTCATGGCACGTGAGCGAATTTTTTACGGCAAACTCATGTTGCGCGAAAATGAGACCGCTGTCAGATCCGACGAGGCAGACGAAGCCACAGAAATTCTCATCGTTGCCGCGCTTGCCGACCCCGAAAAAGCGCTGGCACTCGATGCCGATGAAAACCGCAATTTTATTAACCGAGTCGCCACGCTTAAAAGCTGCCAGGCCGGCGCAGACTTTCCGGCAATCGACTGCGACTGGCTGACTATACTGATTCGCGAACTGGCGGCGTCTTCGCGTAGCTTTTCCGATATGCAACGACAGAAGCTCGAGCAGCTGTACCTGCAGCTGTTGAACTGGAAAGACCGCGAAAAATTCGAAAAACTGGTGCCAGAACGCTTTACCGTGCCTTCCGGCAGTGCCCTGCGCATTCAGTATCAGGCTGATGGCGCGCCGATTCTGGCGGTAAAGATACAGGAACTGTTCGGTATGGCGCAGACGCCCGCCATCTGCGCCGGTCAGTGCCGGCTGCTGGTGCATCTGCTGTCGCCGGCCGGGCGGCCGGTGCAGATAACCGCCGATCTCGCCTCATTCTGGCAGACCGGTTATCCACAGGTGATAAAGGAGCTCAAGGGTCGCTACCCGAAACATCCATGGCCCGACGACCCCGGCAGCGCCACCGCCAGCCGCGGCACCAAAAAGCAGATTGCCCGCCGCTCATCAGTTGGCTGCTGAGCGGTCTTTCGTCGCCGGCGTTTCTTCGATGATTCCCAGCAGCTCATACACTTCCTGCGGGTGGCTTTTGCCTTTCAGCATCATCGGTTCGAGTTCGTTGAACTTGACGAGATGACCGACTTCGCGCCAGATTGCATCAGAAAACAGTATCTGGCCGGCAAGCGCTTTACTTTCGAGCCTGGCAGCCGTGTTTACGGCATCGCCCAGTGCGGTGTATTCCTTGTGATTGTCGGAGCCAAGATTGCCGACGAAGGCTTCGCCACTATGAATGCCGATGCCGATGTCGAAGACCTGACCCCTGGCCTTCTGCCAGGCTTTTCTCAGGTTTTTCAATTCATCGCGCATTTCACAGGCTGTTTTAACCGCGCGGAAGGCAGCATCGGTCTGTGAGACAGGCGCTCCGAAAAGAATCATGATCGCATCACCGATGAACTTGTCGATTGTGCCGCCATTGCGAAAGATTATCTCGGTCATTTTGTTGAAATATTCATTGAGCAGCTTGCTGATTTCCCAGGGGTCCATGTGTTCAGACATCTGGGTAAAGCCTCTGATGTCTGAAAAAACGACAGTAATGACTTTCTTTTCGCCCTGTGCGGTTTTTTCGTATTCACTGCGGGTGATGAGTTTGGCTACTTCGGGCGATACATACTTCTGTAGTATGGCGAAGAGGTTCTGCTGCTCTATTCTCGCCTGTCGGTATTTGTAGAAAGCTGACCACAGGTATATTGCGAGCAGGCTGGTTGCCAGAAGAAAATAATTGATCAGCAGCCCGGAAGAAAAAAACAGGTAAAATGCCATGAAAAGGCAGGTTAAAAGAATTGCCAGCAGCAGACCGAAGCTGGCTAACGGGCTGATCATCGTGGTTATTGCAGCAAATGCGACATTGCCGAGCAGCATCCCGGAAAACGCCAGGGCCGGAGAAGGCGCGCTGATGACCTTGTTGTTGAGAAGATTTTCGATGACATTGGCGAGAATGACGACACCGTACTCCTGTTTGCGTTTTGGAAACAGACTGAACGACAGGGCTGGAATGTCCTGAAAATCACGGTATAGCGGATCGATTACACCGACCAGAACGATTCTCTTTTCGATGAGCTTTTCGTGGATTTTTCTCTGCGCCTCGCCTGCTTCAATGAATTCAGAAAAGGGAATGACATAAAAGTTATTGATATCGCCGACATAATTTATGAAACTGTAGCCTTCATACAGCTTCAACTTTGTCGTCAGCCTGTTTTCAGGTTGCCGGTAAAAGGAAAGCGCGTTGCCTTCGCCGTTTACTTCTATTTTTCCGAGTCTTTCCATTATGGCGAGCGGCAGAGAGTAGATCGTGTCATTACCTAGTTTTTTGAACGGCAGGTAGCGTCTTCGTATTGAGTCTGTGTCGTCTCTGATACCTCTGAAAATATTGACATAGCCATGAGACAGCTGGTCATTGCCGATTTCTTTCCAGGGCTCGATGTAAATTTCCTGTCGGTCAGACTCAGTCGAGGTCTGAAATGTAGAGCTCATGACGATCGGACCGGAATAGGAAGCGAGACTGCCGATCAGAGTAACATCGTCTTCGCTGCTGAGCCGTCGTTCAAATATTACATCGAAAGCCAGAACCGCCGGTCGCAGATCGGCGGTTCTGTTGATAAGTTCTGCATAGACACTTCGCGGAATCACGCCGGAACGGCTGACGTCATATTTGTTGAAAGAATCGCTGTCGATGCCAATTATAACGACATCATCAGATCTTGCTGCGAAGTTTTTCAGGTTGATGAGGATATCGTACGAATAATTCATCAGATAATTATTCGCATTTGAGAAGTAGAGCAGGCACAGCACGAAAAGCGATTGCAGCAGAGGATATAGAACTTTTCTCACAGGTTTCTTACTGTCTGCCTTCCAGATTTATGTCAGTTTTGAGTGACTCTTTGTCGCGCGAATAGAGCTTGTCGTCATCGGCATTCGCCGGATCATACGGTCGTATTTCTGGGGCAGTCCTGGTTTCTTTGTTGTAAACCCATTGCTGGTTGGCTTCGACCGATAACTTTGAATCTGCCAGGCTGACGCCGACTTTTCCGCGCACCAGTGCAACCGAGATCTCGGCTTTTGTGTTTTCAACGCGTCCCATTGTCTGGTAAATCGATACAACTACTTCATCGGTGGTGATTTCAAAGTTGCTGGAGCGGTTTTCGACCGGCGGCACGAAGAATGTCATGAGTCCGCTGACCAGGTTAACGACAAAGGTCTTGCCGTCATTTTTCAGCGGTTTGATTACCAGCCTGCTGTTGGCGCTGTTCTTTTCGCTGTAAAAGAGATTTACCTTTGAATTGTCGTGCAGATAACTGATGGTTGCCATTGAATCTTTGCCGACTTCAACGCTGTCATTTTCTTTAAGCTGCTGATCTTTAACTGCAGCAACAGAATTGACCTTCACTTCGCCGGTAAAGTCAGTGATTTTTGCCAGAATCGAAGAAGAGCCGGCGCCGGTACCACACCCGGTGAAGCTGATCAGAGCTACAAGCAGAAACACGCCGGCAATTACACCCACCAACAGATTTTTGTTTTTCACGAACTTTTCCTCCTCGAATTGCTGATCCATCAATGAATCAGTATTTACTAATTTTGCAATGATGCCTCATACTCCCGGCGGCAACGTTCAAGATACTCGGTCACCGCCTGCCGTCCTCTTTTTAAGTAGACATCACACAGCTCATCCATATTGACATCATAAGGCGCCGAAACAAGATTAACGCTTTGCGCACCCCTGGCGACCGCATCGATTTTGCTCAATTCAGCTTTCAGCTGGTTGAGTTTACCACCCAGGTTGTTGAACTTCTGAATCTTTTTGATCATTTCTTTAAGTCTGGTGGCAGAAATGCTGTTGAATTGCTGTAGTTTCTGTTTTTCGCATTCGACGAACTCGACGCCGGCAAGATAGTTGTTCTCGCCATAGAAACTGTACAGCAGGCTGAGAGTCGAGCTGGCCTGCTGTGCCAGTTCGGTTGCCGTTCGTCGCGGCCCTGAAACCGTGAGACGGGAACTGTTGATGCTGGCAAGCTGATAGAAAGACAGCATGCTCCTGCTGTATTTCTGCAGCTGCCTGGGTGTGAGTTTTCGGTAACTCGACTGCAGAAGCCGGTTAACGCGGGTAAATGCTTCCTGCATGCTTTGCGAATATTCCTGCGGCAGGCTTTCGGCAATGGTAACGAAGCGGCTGATCCGCGTGCTGTCGCGGTCATTTTCCGAGGCAGAAAGCAGATAACGCATTGCCATGATGGGAACCTGATAATTGAACATTGCATCAGGGCTGGGAGGAGCTATTCCGGCCGGCTTCAGCGCTAAAAGAATATCATCGATCGGATCAACTGTCACTTCCAGAACCTGTAGAGCCCACTGTGCTTTCTGCACCGAATTGTCCATGACCTTAACCGTAGAAACAACATCATCTTTATCGCCAAGCAGTGCCAGTTCTGAATTCAGCTCGGAGATCGCTTCCTGATAGAGCTCAAGCGCGCAATGCAAAACGAGAATCTGTTTGAAAGCGGCCTCGGCCCGTGGACGGTCGGGAGCATTTTCGGGCATGCCGAGATCGACTATTTTCATGGTGCTGAAGGTTGATGCCTTGCAGTCTCTTTCGATGCCAGCAACAAGAGCGCTCAATGAAAAACCACCTCTGGCCAGATCGGCTTCGATACTGGTGTAAATATCGCTGGCAATTTCCTTGAAGAGATTCTTCTGTATCTCCTCGTAGGTAGCTGATGACATGCTGCTGACCGGGCAAACTATTTTGGTTGTCAGCTTGAAAGGGCTCGGGTCGGGCTGGTTGAGGCCATTATACCTGACGGTCACCTCTATGATTTTTACGAGCCCGACCGGATTTGCCTGAGAGTCGTTGCTTATCTTAAGATCGTATGAATACTTTTCCAGCTCATTGACATTGAGAAATGTCTTGAAGCCACTTTCACTGCCTCTGAACAGGTCGTTCTCGGGTTTGAATTCGATGATGCCGAAATAGAAACCGGACTCTTTATCAGCATCTGCATAACTGATCACCGGAATATCACGAAGCGCAACTTTGTAATCAGGCTTGTTAAGCAGCTGGTTGAAGTTGATGTTTTCGGCGATCGGATTGACCAGGCATGAGCTTTTGTCGAGATTGTTGTTGTTGCCGATATTGTTGATGCCGGCGAGAAAGTTCGGGTTGACCTCGATGCGCTCTTTTATCAGCTTGATGACTACATCTGCGATATATGCGCGGGTCAGATATTCTGAGTTCATGTGATGTTGCTTTTTGGTTGATACAAAGCTGTTGGCAATGAAGTAAATGAAAAAAGCCAGCAAAACCACGGCAAAAATCATTTCAATGATGGTAAAACCGACGCGCGCCCGCATAGATGGCTTTTTTGAACGAATGATACTCATGTCTGGCTCAACTCTGGCGGCAGATCTTCTGAAGGTGAGTCGCTGCTTTCTGTCTCATCGACGAACAATGACACTCCTTCGCCAATAGTGTCGATGAGATCGCGTTTGTAGACTTCATAGTATTTATGGCGGCAGATCATGTCGCCTGTTCTGCGATTTTCAATGATCACCGAAATTATGATTATCTTCTGATCGTCTTTTACCGTCGAGCTGATATCGCCGCGATAATCGAGGTTTGCAGCCAGCCAGGGGTCGCTTTTGTACATTTCGGCGATCGAGGCCTGCAGTTTGCCTGCCCAGGTTCCGGTGCCTGCACTGCTAATCGGGAACCTCTGCTTTTCCTTGAAAAATCGCTCGCTCCATGGCGCACTGTAGGCCTGTGCTGTCAGAAACACGTGAATTGCGTCAGCCAGCAATGCTGCTTTGGTGTTGACCACGAAATTTTTGCTGGAGCCTCTCTCCTGATTGGTTATGATCCAGAGCGAAAAGATTCCGATGGAAAGCGTCGAAAATAGAACGAGAACGACAGGCAGGGCCATTCCACGTTTATTAGTGCGGTTCAGGCCGCTCTTAATATCTGACAGCTTTTGCATTTTTCAACCTCACCAGGAATACGCTGCCGGCAGAATCATGTGTTTCCAGACCAAATCCGGAATCGCGATCCTTGTCGCTGCCAAATTTAAGTTTGATCATCACTGAAGCCGGGCTCATCACCGTGAACTCGACCATCTCGACGTCGCGCAGATTTATTGGCCGGATCCCCTGTTTGGCCATATCTATTTCGGGGGTGCCGTTCTCTCTGAATGACCGCAGAAAGCCGTTGTGCAGTCTGACTTTGATCCATTCATTGTCAGTGTCACGAAAAACCATTTCCTCTGATGTTTTGACCGGATCAGGAGTAATTATTTCAGCGCCGCGGGCAATACGGTTCGCCAGCAGGGCATCAGCCAGTCTGAGGCTCTGGTGTAGTGATACTTCCTGAGTGAGCCCAGGCAATCTTCGCGAAAACACCGAATAAACCTGAATCACTCCGGCCAGCACTATTGAAAAAATGCCCAGAGCGATAAGAACTTCAACAATGGTGAAGCCCTGGCAAGGCGTCGATACGCGTTTCAGCAGAGATTTCAGAAACATGCCCCCATAGCAGAATTATCAGTGTTTCTGTCAGTGTACTGTGATTCTTCTGCTATGGCCAGTTGTATTGTAAGATTGCACTCAAATGCAGGCTAAAACTCTTTGCCTTTCATGAATTCGGTTTTGATGAAGTTATAGCGTGCCTGATTGACCTGCTTGAGCCAGGCCGGCGCGGCAAAGTAGCCGACGACAGCCTGTTGCATGTCAATGTAGGCGTCGTAACTGCTCTGGTTCTTGTCGAAGGTGTCTTTCCACTTCTGGGTGACTTCGGGGTGATAATAGAGAAAGCGCAGGGCCATTTCGCGCATGAGAATCTCTTTGAAGCGCTTGCCGCGCGCGGCATCATCGAGTTCGACGAACGATGTCATGAACCATGAGTTCTGGGTGACGAAGACGAAACCTTCGGCCGAAAAGGCGGTTTCGGTATCGGTTGTCGGCATGTAGGCAATAGCCTGGGTGCAGGTCGAGAAAAACTTGGGCAGCACTTCGAAAAGCTCAGCGATTGCGCTTTTGAGAAGATCAGGTGCTGTTTTCCATTCTGTGGGCAGGCTGGCAGCGGCAGTGCCCACATCTACTTCGGTGACGATCGGCATGTAGTCTCCATCTGGTATTGCGGGGGCGCCGCTGGCAGTCGGAGTTTCGACATTGTTGCCCGGATCGTTGCCGGGGTCGGTGGTGTTCGAAGCCGCGTCGTCGACCGGCTTGTAATCCCAGCCGGAGACGGATGCGCCGCCCATTACATTGTTTTTTACAAAATCATAACGGGCTTGTGATTTGCTCTGCAGGCTGGCAGGAGCCGCACAGTATTCGCCGATTGCGAAGGCCAGGTCGATCATCAGCGGCGTTTTGCCGGGCAGTACAACCATGTTGGTTTCGGCGCCCGGGCCGTATACTTTGGTTGAATAGTCGCCATAAGTCACGGTTTTGCCATATGCCTTGAAGACGTCGGGGTTTTCCTGGATAAAGCTGTAGGCCATGCCGCGGGCCAGAATGTATTTGAAGCGCGCCACTTTTTCGGCGCTGGTCGGCATGCGGTTATAAGTAGCCTTGAATTTCTTCGTGTAGACCGACGACGGGAACATTGATCCGTGACCCATCTGTACGATGCCATACTGCTCGTTGAAGCCGTTGTATTTGACTTCAAAGTCAAGATTGCTCGGTTCGAGATAGATCATGCGGGTGGCTGAACGGAATTTTTCCGGCAGCGCGGTCAGCACTGCCTTTACGGCGTTGAGCCAGTCTTCTGACCAGCGATGGACATCGGGGTCATCGGCAATCTCGATGTCGAACTGGTCGCGAATGCTGTTTTTAAGGGTTTCGAGCGGGTCGGTGTCGCTGGCGTTGTCGTAGACCTGGTATACTGCGTCGAGGTAGCTTTCGGACTGGCTCCATGCCGGAACCGAAAGAGCCAGAAGAACCGCCATTACTACTGCTAGTTTGTTCATCGGCTTGATCCTTTCAGTTCAGGTATTCCTTGCCGTCCATGATGTATTGCTTGATGAAGTTATAGCGCTCGAGATCCATGGTGGCGCCGCTTCTCGATACAAAGACACCGTTTCTGATCGAGCCGCCTGACCAGTAGGTAGCTACTGATTCAGCCATGTCTTCTACCGGCTGAGTTCGGCCATAACCGGTCGGGCACTGGCCGGCGAGGCGGCCGCCCGGCCAGAACTTCTGGCTCCAGGTCTGCATGACCTGCGGATAGGTATTCTGGAAACAGTGAGTCATTTCGTGAACCAGAGTGCGCTTGAAGTTATGCTTGAGATAAGCCATCTGTTCTTCGGTAGTCGGGGCGCGGCCGTAGGCGGCTACCAGCGAATTATAGGCGCCCTGTGTCATCTGGGCACTGAGGTCGAGCATGTGAATCTTGCGCTGCGGAACGATAACGTAAGCAGCGGCGCTGGGTGGTATTCTCGGGTCGTAAGGGGGGCCGTCGCGGTAGACGACATCGGTGCATTTTCTGAAGAATGGCGGCAGAGAGGCGAGAGCTTCGTCGGCAGCTCGCAGCTGATTTTCGCTCCAGGTCTGGTTTTGACCGTCTACTGCATCTATGCCGTATTTCTGCTTGATCGCGGCGCGAACACCCTCTTTGCCTGTGGCGGTGCTGGTTCCCGTGCTGGTAGCTGTTGCTGTGGCAGTGCTGGTAGAGGTTCGTGTGCTGGTGGAAGTAGCGGTGCCGGTAGATGTTCGCGTGCCGGTTGAGGTTGCAGTTGAAGTGCCGGTGGATGTTCGGGTTGCGGTACTGGTGGAGGTAGAAGTTGCAGTACCGGTAGAGGTTCGGGTTGCAGTGCTGGTGGATGTCGAGGTGCTGGTCGAAGTTGAGGTGCCAGTTACCGGCGGTTTGGGCTTCGGCACGATTTTTTCGCAGGGAATCACTACTACGACAACTCTGGCGCCGCACATTTTGCCGCCAATGATACGCATGAGCTGGTTGATAATGCTCTGCAGGCGTTCGAGCGCCTTCTGTTGCGCCGGGTCGCCAGTCGGGTCAGGTACATCTACGACTTTCGGAGGAGTGTTGTCGTCGCCGTTCACGTAGCGTGCTTCGGGTTCATCGGCAACTGCCGAGGTGCCCCGGTCGTCAGCACTGTAAATACTGTCGAGATAACTGCCGCTTTGCCCGTAAACCGGAGCAAAAGCGATGAAAATCAGCATGCTTACCAGTAGCAGCCATTTCTGAGTCATAGAATACCTCCCCCTGTACATTCACCTGTATAATTATACGAAATTTTATAACAATTTGTTGCAAAAAAACGATATGGGGTCAGGGGGAATTGAGCTGGCGGTTGAGGCGAGCCGGGAAAATAAAGGTTTTCAGGGCAAAAGGTTTTTCGTCGCCACTGCGCATTTTAAGTTTGAGGTCAAGGCCGATGCTGATTCTTAAGGTGCCTGAACTGGTGCCTTCTGGTTCGATGAAGCGCTCGAGATCGGTCTGCCAGGTCAGCGAGGCAACGCGGTTTTTGATCAGTTCCCGTTCACTGTCACCGCCTTCACGCCGGAAAATGCTGCCGCCACTTTCAGATGCCTGGTAACGATAAACAACCGGTAAAGCCCTGGCTTCGCGACTGCTGTAAACCATGAAGCTCAGCTGGTCGGAAGTCGCACTGAGCTGAGCCGGATTACTGACAGATGAATCTGGCGCGATGACGGCGCTGTTCAGATCGGTGCGCAGGCGCGCCAGAAACAGTGCTCCATCCTGCATCAGCACTGCCGTTCCTTCGCTGCGGCTGAACCCACGGCGAAAATTGGTGAACAGCATAATGGCGGTTCCCATGAATACTGAAACTATGCCGCAGACCACGAGGATCTCGACCAGGGTAAAGGCCTGTCTGTTTTTACAGATTCTCATTAGCCACCAGCGTTTTCATGAAAAATTCGCGAATACGGTCTGAGCCAGGAGCAGCGACATACTTTATCGTCACGGTAACTTTCTTGAACAATGTTTTGCCATCGCGTCGAATATCTTCGACTTTCATCGAACGCCAGAGATCTTCTGCCGGCGAGAACTTGAACAGAACCGGGCCATCAGCAAATTGACCGCCATCGACAATGACATCGCTTTCATATTCGCCGCTTTTGATCTGCCCGAATGGCAGAGAGATGATCTGCTCCATAAGCTCGATCGCGGCTGTGTGCGCCCTGAATTCGGCGTCGGTCAGCTGAATGTTTCGGTTACCGGTCGAAAACGTCATGAATACCGGCAGCATGATCAGGGCGAGTATGCCGGCTGAAAAGACGATTTCGAGCATCGAGAGGCCGCGGCGCGTGCTATTATTCATTCCAGAATGAATCCTTGGGATCGATGAATACTTTGTAATAACGATTGTAACCGGTAGTCGTCGGGTCCTGGCCGGGTCTGAAGCGGACAGTGCCACCCTGAAAGCGGTGGTCGGCGTATATCGAACCGACGCACAGCGAACCGTACATGTCGAACTTAGAGCCGTAGCCAAGTTCTGCGTTCGGGGCTACGACATTTACGTGATTGGGCTGGGTCGAAGAAAAACTTACCGAGCCGGTACCGGCGAGAACCAGGGTCAGAGCCTCGGCCGGCGATATGCAGCTGATTCCGCGCAGAACCAGATTGCCCTGCTGCAGTATTATCATGCCACCACCTTTGACTACCATCGGCTGCGGCTTGCCAGCCGCCGGAATCTGCATATCGAGCTGGCGCGAATTTTTTATGCTGACGATGGCGTTGAGTTCGAGTTCGCCGCGGTCGTTAAGAAACCGCTTCCAGAAATCGTTGATCGAGTCGATTTCAATCTGTGTGCGGTTTTCGATGACCTGTAACAAAGACTGTCCCGTCGGCCGGCCTTTGAAAAACATGTGCTGGTCGCGCGAAATTTCGAGGTTGAGTCCGTTATCCATGGCCAGAATGCCTGCATCCGAGGGAAAAACCCGACCGGCCTTGTTGCTGTAGACATCCTGCATGCTGTTGTAAGACTCGGCATAGGGCAGTTCACTGATCCTGCTCATCAAAAGCGCGTAATCAGCATAACTGTCGCAAAGCATGCCAGACTGCAGCAGTGGCCCGCCGACCTGGCGGCCCATGATATCCTGAATCATGATCGAATTGTTCCAGGCGTTTTCAGAGACCGATGGCAGCAGATACAGAGGTGGCGGACTGACAGAAGTGAACAGCGCCTCGACATCGGGTTCTTCTGGTTTGACTTCAAGGCTGGCATAACGTGGAAAGGCGATGTGAACGTTGCCGAATACACGGGTGCGAGACTGGTAGCCCTTGCGCGCATCACCGAACAGATGCAGAATCGAAGATTTCGACGAGTATGCATTCTTTTCGCCGGTCGACAGAATGTTTCCTTCATACATTGCATCGGTTTCCTTGCGGTTGCTGCGGTCATGAAAGCCGTCAAGCACAAAACTGTGCCCAAACCGGTAACTGACCTGACGCACAGATGAAGAGCTCTTGTCCCACGGTATCGACAGCGATGAAGAAAAAGAATCGGGCAGAGCATCAGCGGGCGTCGAAAACTTGACCGGCGAAAAAATGTTGGGGTTGCTGACATCGTAAAAATGAAAAATTTCGCCGAGATCGCCGGCGCCGGAACAAAGATTGAGACGGCTTCGCCGGCCACCCATCCAGATCCAGCCGCGCCGCTGCCAGATATCTTTCTCAGCCTCCTCGCGCAGAATATCGCCCATATTCCCGGCTTCGAAAGGAGCATCGGGAGTTGCGTGATTGTAGGTGATCAGCGGCTTCGGCCCGTCGGTTATCATACCGCGGTAGTCGTTGCGGATAATATTGAAGCCACCTTCGCCGGCGCGCGCAGCATCATTGACGAACAGACTGAATTTGCCCATCCAGGCCGGAATTGTGCTTCCCACCCTGACCTTGCGTTTGACCAGAATTACCCGGCTGCTGTTCTTGAAAGTGCCGGTTGATTCGATGACCAGATAACCGTCTTTGGCAGCCGGGTCAGCCCAGCTGGTCGGCGCGGTTTCGCAGATACTGAAATCTCTCAGCCAGACATCGACCTTGATCGAGGCGTCTTTGTCCATTTCGCGGGCGAACTCTTCGAGATCGCGGTTCCAGCTGGCGTCGAGCATGTCGTTGATGCAGATGTCTTCGAGTTCGCCGGGGTTGAGCAGCAGCTGGTTGAGCTGCTGGTTGCCGGAAGTGCCTGACATGACTTTGCCGATCGCTTCGCGCACCGAGCCGATACTGCTGTTAATGCCGGCTTCAGCAAGAAAGTGAGCGATTTCGCCGTTAACTATGCTCTGAATACCGGTATGCTGATGCCCGACGAACGAATACAGCGAAACCGCCAGAATGAGCATAACGGTGCCGATGATGACAGCAAACATTATCGCGAAACCATTGCGGGCTGTTATATTTGACGATACGGTCGAGGCTATCTGCATAATTAAATAATCTCAACCCCGGGCATGATTGTCAACGCTTTTACCCATTACGAAAAACTGTTACAATGTCCAGGTAAATCTGACGCCCGCAGATGGAGGAATATATGAAAAATCTCGCTCTGACACTGGCTCTGGTAATGTTGAGCATTGGAGGATACGCCATGATCGAAACTTTGAGTCTTGAACAGCTCGCGCACGGTGCAGACCTGGTGGTTTCCGGTAAAATCGCCGGCGTTCGCGCCGTTGAAAAACAGGCCGATGGAGTAGAGGTTGTGGCCAACCTTTTTGAAATTAAAGAATGCCTCAAAGGGGGCATTGCGGCCGGTGAAAAAATCAGAATCAAAACCTGGCGCGGCATCGAAGACAGCGTCGAGTTTGTTGAAGGCAGAAGCTATCTGCTGTTTTTGCGCAGTGTCGATGGTAACTACGAAGTGTTCAACTCACCACAGGGCAGCTGGCCCATTGAAAAAGACGGCAGTTTCTCGGCCATGGGTCTTGGCAAAACCATCGAGCAGGTAAAAACGGCAATCGAGAGCCGCCCGCTCAAGTTTCAGCCTGAATTCAAGCCCCTATCGCTGTAAGCTGCTGCTATAAATTTTCAGCCGTCGATCAGTTTGAGAACGGTCGCCCGGTTTTCGTCCTGCATTTTGAAAGCCTTTATCGCTGCCTTCGATTGCAGGGCGTTAAGGTTCATGTTGATCAGTTCGGCCGCAATATCTGCATCTTCGATGCGAGACTGCGACGCAGTTGTGTTGATGAACTCATTCTGCAATGCCGCTATCTGCGAGCCTATACCGTTGATGGCGGCGCCGATCGTGCCGCGCTGCGTCGAAACACTGCTGATCGCCTGATTGACCTGCCCGATTGCCTGGTCGGCACCGGAGCTCAGATTCAGTGCGCTTACTCCGAGTGCGTTGGCGGTGGCGGCCGGCAGTGACATGGTTTCGCCGCCCTGCAGTTCGATGCTGAAACTGCCGTCGAGCAGCTTTTTATCGTTGTAGACGGTGTTGTTGGCAGTCTGGTCGATCTGCTGTGCCAGCTGGTCGATTTCGCGCTGAATGTTGCCACGGTCTTCGCTGGTCAGCGTTCCGTTCGCGGCCTGCACCGATAATTCGTTCATGCGTTGCAGAATGTCGCCGGTCGAGCTCAAAGCACCTTCAGCGGTCTGCAGCAGGGAAATTTCGTCCTGACGGTTGTTGATGCCCATCAGCAGACCTCGCGTCTGCGATTCGAGACTCATTACCATGGCGAGCCCGGCCGGGTCGTCGCTGGCGCTGTTGATTTTTTTGCCGGTTGCCAGCCGGTTCAGAGTCTTGTTTCTGGCCTCTTCACTTTTTATCAGGCTGCTGTGCAGCCTTTCAGAATTTGTTGCCTTGATAACCACAGTTAAGACCTCCTTGTCTTTTTGTGTACCTATATACTAAATATATCTGATTTTAAATGTTTCGTCTATTTTTACTGGCGCATTGCCTCGATCGCTTCTGCTTCGCTTTCGAAGGGGTTGCCCATCTGAAGCAGCCCGACCATTTTAAAAACTCCATAGGTCAGGTCACTGAGCCCGACAAAAGCCAGTTCTCCGCCCTTGTCATCGACGATTATCTCGCTGAGTTCGATGAGCTGGGCAATGCCCTGCGAGTTGATAACCGGTGAGTCTTTGAGGTTGAGAATGACCTTGTGGCATTCAGACGGCAGATTTTTCTGAACGGCTTCGAATACTGCTGCACCGCCGTTTTCATCAAGATAGCCGCTGGAACGCACGATAAAAATATCGTTGCTGTTATCTGTACTGATTGTAAAATTGCTCATTGCCAAAATATATAGCTATTTTGCCGGCAAGTCAATGCAAAATGGGGGCCCGGAAATTCAGAATGCGGTCAGAAATTCGGCGGGAATTTCGCCGCTGCTGCCCTTTTCGGCTTTGACCTGAGCCTGAAAGCTGGCGCCGGGTTTGGGCACGGTACCATATGACTCGGGCAGCTGCAGTTTGTATAGTTTGCCAGGTTCGGTTTCGACCGCAACCGTGCGTTTGTCTGCATCAGAAATCACCACGCGCCCTTTTATGGTGATTGTTTCGAAAACTTTGCGAACGCTCGCCGACTTGGGCGCGGCATCAGGTGATACCGGTGGCCCCGGGGCGAGGAAGAGAAACCAGATGAGAACTGTCAGAACGGCGCCGATGGCATAGGCAATAACGGTGAATCGCACCAGCGACGCATCAAAAATCACGTTTTTGTCGGCGGTTTCTCTGATTTTCTGGATCTTTTCGAGTTTATAAGCGGCGCGTTCGGTTTTTTTGCGTTCTTCTTCGGCTACCAGCTCTTCGCCGGCGGCAAAGAGCGCTTCAACTGTATGGCCAGGCTCTGTGTCTATTATTCTGATGGCGAGCTCCCGGCACAGGTTTTCGTATTCGTCTTTTTTCGACGATTTACATGCTTTGTAATCAACGTAAACTCTGAAAAAAGTATCTTCATCAGCATTTGAGCGAAGAATCGAGCTGATCTGCTGCAGGTTTTCGCTGTCATTCTCGCTTTTGAAAGCACTGATAAGAATCTGGCTGACCGAGTGATAGTCGAAACTGCCGAGACAGAAGATTGCGGTCTGTCGCTGAGCCGGTTTGATAGAAGACAGCATTTTTTCGACGAGCGAAATTGCCTGTTTCTTGTCGAATAAAGAAAAGACTTTGATGGCAGCCAGCTTTACCTCATCGTAGCGATGTTTGATCAATTGCGGCAGGTATGGGTGCAGGGCTTCAGGGTTTATTGCGCTGAGCGCTTCGATAGTCGACTCAAGAATGTTCTGATCGTCACTCTGCAGGCAGCCGATGAGAAGCTCAGAATCAGCCGGGCCACCGAATCTTTCGATACGTTTGATCACAGCGATCTGCTCACTTACGTCGAGATCTCTGAAAAACGGTCTGATGACGGCCATATACTTTTCGCAATTCTCGGCATTGATGGCAGCAATAAGGTTTTGTCGCTCCTGAGCTGTGTACTCCTGGGGTGGCCGCTTTTCCACCGGCTTTTCCTGAGGCTTTTCTTCCTTTGTGGTGACAGATACAGCCGGGGTGGCCGGGGCCGGTTTTGCTGCTTTGCTGGCCGCCGTTGGCTCTGCTGATGGTTCTGGCCGGGTTGTCCGGACTGGCGCCTGGCTCTTTTGCATCTCGAGCTGCCCGGTTTCCAGAAAATATCTGACTTTTCTGATGTTGTTAAGATCACGTTCGCGCGGCAGATAGGCTTCGACAACCTGTCGGGCTTCATCGATTCCACGTCTTGCCAGTTCGCTGAGCTTTATCGCTGACTGCAGACGGATCTCGGCCTCAGGCGATTTCAGCGCGTTGCCATGGTGTTCAATGAAAAGCCTGATGCGCTTTTCCTTGAAATGCGTTTCGAGCACCTGCAGCATCTGGTCTGGCGCGGCATTGACTATTTTTGCCTGATACAGCGATTGCAGAACACCTTTCAGAATCACATCGACAAGTTTTTGCTTGATGCCGACGCAGGCCTGGCGAACCTCAAGCAATCTGGCCGGCATGTGACGCTCTGGGTTGGTCATGAAAATCAGTCCGGCTTTTTTGATCATTTCAGGGTCGCTCTCAACGCTTATGTATCGCAGCATGAGAGTTTCGATCTGTTTGAAAGGAAAAAAGAACGCCTGGTAAAGCGCTGCATGCTTTTCGGTTTCGAGATTCGAAAACAGCATCGACTCGAAGTGGCGAAGTGCTTCTGAGGGGTCCCAGCGATGCAAGAGGCGAACCGCCCGCGATCTTATGCCAAAATTGCTGTTGATGAGCAGCGGAACGATCAGATCCTTGAGGCGGTCGGGGTTGTGTTTTTCGAGAGCTTCGATCGCAGCGCTGAGCACGCGCGGATCATGATGCCGGCACAATTTTTCGATAGCCGGGGTGTCTTCGGCTGAACCATATTTTTTGAAAAATTTCAGTACTGAGGGCAGCAGTTGCTGCGAAAAATGCGGCCATTCGGCGCGCCGCAGGCTGACGGCAACAGCAGCGGCCTCATTGCGTTTGACTGATTCAAGCATCAAGGCAAGGCTGATTTCGTCGCGCTGCGGATTTTTCAGCTGTTCTTCGATGGCTTCGAGGGTGCCGCGGTTCTTGTCGCCGCTGTCGAGCCGTGCCAGAACCTTCTGCATGTGAAAACGGATGCCGGGCTCCTGTTCGCCGGCAAAGATTTCGCGCAGAGCCTCTCGATGTTCTTCCGACCAGTCCATATCCTCGATTCTTGAAAGAACCGAGAACCTGATCACAGGATCAGGAGACTTCAGGTCGTTGAACAGTTCATTTACCGCGTCCATTTATCTGTTCTTGCCAAGGAGTTCGCTTTCCTTTTCGAGCAGGGTATAACCTTCTTTGAAGCCACCCGCCAGTCTGAACATTTCGCCAGCAGTGGCGGTATCTTTGCCGGCAAGCATGAGCAGGCCGATGTTGCGCAGTATGTAACGCTGCAGCGGGTGCTTGCGATTGCTGTAAAAGGTTTTTTTGAAGGCCTCTTCTGCCAGGCGGCGCTGGCCTTTGCCCCAGAAAACCAGGGCCTTGATGTTGCCGGCAGCGATTCGCAGATTTTCGTAGGCCGTCGCCTTTTCAGAACTTATGGCCGATTCGAACTGCTCGATAAAACTGCTGGCGATATCGAGGCTGTTTTCCTGATAAGCCTTGACCGCCAGTACATAGAGTCCGTTGAGCTGGTCATAACGCTTGCGATTGATATCTATACCTGATTCCTGCATGGTTTTGAGCAGATCGGGGTCAGATTTGATATATCCTTCCAGTTTACCGAACATTTCGACATCGGTTTGTGCCTGATGTGCCGAAATCAGCGGATCTTCGTAATAAGCCGGGCCGCGGAAACCATCCTGAGCTATGATTCTGTCGTCGTAACTCAGCCACATATCGTCTGCTACCGGGTAAAAAGTTTCTTCTGGCGTCAGCGCGAACGAAATATCGGCATAGCGTTTGGTCTGGTCTGGCCAGCGCTGCACGGTTTCGCTCAGATCTCCGGCATTTTCAGGCATTTCGCGTTTGAAGTAGCTGATCAACTCACTTTTTGGCACGATAAATGCAGCTTCGACAACAATCGAGCCCTGCGATAAATAGCTGCCGGGAGTCACCTTGAAAACAGCTTTGTGCTGTGACCCGGCTTTAATCATGGCGACCTGCAACGACTCAGGTTCCGCTTTCCAGCTGTCCGGCAGGATCAGTCTGATCTGAACGTCGCTCAGATTGCCGATTGCTGCCTGAAGTTCAGCCTGCAACTCGATACTCCGGTTGAGTTCGGGAGCCCGGTCAAGTTTGGCAGAGAGTCTGAACCATTCAGGCACCTGCAGCGTTGCGGCCGGCAAAATACAGCTGCAGAGAAGAAACATTACTGTGACGAGGTGTTTTGTCGTTTTGATATGGCGTGCTGTCATCTTTGCAGCTCCTTTTCTCTTTTCAGTTTATCTTGCGGTTTTCGCCGTCTTTTATCGGTACAAAATCTTCGTTTTCGTCGCTTTCGTCGCCATCGCTGCCGACTTGTTCGGGCTCTTCAGCAAAATCGTCAGTGGTCACCTGATTTTCGGCCGGTGCGGCGTCGCTGCGGTAAATCAGCTTCATCAGATGCGGGTAGGTATCATCGACGATGTGAATCAGCACCATGAAAGCGAGATCGAACTGTCGCCGAGTCATCATGGCATCTTCGAGAATATGCTGGCAGCAGGCCGAAAGGCTCTTGCCGTCTTTGCCAATCTCGAATCTGATATCGAGTATGTCATTCATTACCTGCATGAGAAACTGCATGATATCTGATCTGAGCATATCGATGTTTCTGATGAATCCTGGGATGCGGAATATCAGGTGGTTGTTGTGTACATAGATGACCACGTGCATGGTCAGATTATGACCCTGCATATACAGCTCGATCGCATCATCGGCGATGTCGTGATACCGTATTTCGGCGGAGTCAAGATAGGTCTTTATCTGAGCGATGATCGCGCGTATCGAGTTTTCTGATTCTGGGTGGCCGCTGTTCATCTGACAACCTCGGTAATTATTCTTTTGACTTCATCTGATGATATACCAAATGCCCGGCAGGCAAAACCAATAATCTTCTTTTCGGACTCCTCGATCACACCGTCGCGAAAAGCGGCCTGGCATAAATTTTTGAACAGGCGCTGATGACTGAAACGCTCACGCAGCCCACCGGAGAGCTCGACACCAGCCAGTTGTCGCCTGACATTATTGAACATCTGCATGAACATCGCGTCGGGAACATTGAGCGCTGCCTTCAGCTTCTGCAGAAGTTCCTGCTCGGCCGGCTCGATCTGCCCGTCGCGCATGATTTCGAGCAGCACCATCGAAAAAAATTCGGGACCGGTCAAAGGTTTACGTTCTGCCGGTTGACTGGTCTGTGGCGGGCATGTTTGAGCAGAAAGCTGTTTGACGACGTTCAAAAAATCATAAGACGCATCGGCAGAGAAACGGCGGCTGATTTTTGCGAGCCTGGGCTGCAACCAGCCGGTTACCTGCTGTTCACCATGTATCTGCGGAATCATGCCGGCCAGCATCTGCATGTAACCGGCTGCCTGGGCGAAGGCGCCGTTGTTGATGAAACCTTCTATCAGCTTGAAATACTGTTGTATTTTGCTGTTGGCAAGAATGCCATGCTCGTTGTGCAGGCGCTCGCAGTATTCTTCCAGAGACATGTCAAGGCGGCTGGCGCTGCCGATCAGATGCCGCTGCACCGGTGCCAACCCGCTGTAGTGCATGAGCAGTCTGAGATTCAGCAATGCAAATTCTGGATTCACAACCTGGCCGGTTTCGAGGAACCAGGCTGCCCGGCGCAGCAGAGCGTTGAAATAAAACTCGTCACGTTTGAGAGCTTCGCCAAAAAATTCCTGGGCCTTCGTGTCCTGGCCCATTTTCTGGTAGAGAATTCCGAGGTTACACCAGGCGTCGGGAAAATCGGCAAAAAGTTCTATAGCCCGACGGTATGACGCTTCGGCGCCTTCGGTGTCGTTGTTGAGCCGCTGGCAAAGGCCAAGCAGATTATAAACTCTGCCGACGCCTGCATCAGATTCAATAACCTTCTGGTATAAAGTCACGGCTTCACCGGTGTTACCAGTGGCTTGAGCCCTGATGCCCATGGCGAAATGGCCCGTCAGATCGAAACGCTCGAACTTGAAAAGCAGGCTTTCTTCGCCGGTGTTGCCCTGGCCACTCCGGTTGAGAGCTACAATAGCTACTGATTTCAGTTTTGCCGGAAGCGTCGAATCAATACTGGCACTGGCGATCATGGCTCCGGTCGCAAACGAAAATATTGCGAGCTCATTGTCGGCAGCCATTATTGAAACATTGTCAGCGATGATTTCGTTCCAGGCTGCCGGAGTCAGCGAAAAATCGAGACGCAGCAGATTCTCCGACCCGACAGGCACTACTGTGCAGCTCATCTGCAGGCTCCCCTCGTTAAAAATTTATAATGCCGGCGGAAAAGCCGTAGTCATCAGCGTGTTACGCCCTGCGAACTGAATCAGTCCCCAGCGACTGTTTTCTTTTTCGAGATACAGTTCGATTTCTTCGCTCAAAGTTGCCTGAGGTACACCGTCTTTGCTGTATTCAAGTGTCAGAAGTGCTCTGACCGAAGCGATGTCTTCACTGGCAGCAACATCGACGCCGATACTGGTTATGGTGAATTCGTTCACCACAGCTGCAGCGAAGAAGTCTTCAAGTCTTGTTCTGAGAATAGTATAACCACTGGTGGTAAGATTGGGGTATTTCAGGTCGGTGTAGACATATTGCATCACATCGTCGATTTTTTCACTTTTGACAGCTGCGGCAAAAGCTTCAACCACTGTAGCCACTTCAAGTTCTTCGGGGGAAAGAGTGTAATCACTTCCGCTGCTGCCACCGCCTCCACCGCAGCCGGTAAACAGGAGTGCCAGGCAAAAGATCGTTAACAGGCAGAATATGGTTTTGGCTCTTTTCATAAATTCATATTCTAGACGTAATTTGACCCGGTGTCAAAATGAATGTAGGGGTTCAGCGAGTTGAACCCCTACAGATCATATCAACTGTGTGTTGTCTGGTTTTAACGAATCAGGCCTTGCCAGAGCAGCCCATGATGCGCATTTTGCGTTTTACGACTTCTCTGATTGCATCGCGGGCCGGGCCGAGATATTTGCGCGGGTCGAATTCAGCCGGATTTTCGGCGAAAACCTTGCGGATCTGGCCGGTGAGGGCAATGCGCAGGTCGGTGTCGACGTTGATTTTGCAGACCCCGGTTTTGGCGGCCTGAGCGATCATGTCTTCGGGTACGCCGCGTGAACCAGGCAGATTTCCGCCGTATTTGTTGCAGATGGCGGTGAGATCTTCGGGAACTGAGCTGGCACCATGCAGAACCAGCGGGAAATTCGGCAGCATCTTTTCAATTTCGGCAAGCCGGTCAAAAGCCAGCTTGGGCTCACCCTTGAACTTGTAGGCGCCGTGGCTGGTACCAATGGCTACAGCCAGAGAGTCGCAGCCGCTCTTTTCGACGAATTCTTTTGCTTCTCTGGGGTCGGTGTAGGTAGCATCTTTGGCTGCGACCTTGACATCATCTTCGACACCGGCCAGTTTGCCAAGTTCGGCTTCGACGGTGACACCCTTCGAGTGGGCGTAATCAACGACTTCTCTGGTGATCCTGATGTTTTCCTGGAGCGGATGTTTGGAGGCATCGATCATTACTGAAGTAAAGCCGCCATCGATACACTTTTTGCAGATATCGAAATCATCACCATGGTCGAGGTGCAGTACAACCGGTATCGATACGCCCGAGGCTTCAGCCATTTCCATGGAGGCCTGAATCAGATGAATCAGATACTCATGTCGTGCGTATTTTCGGGCGCCGGCCGATACTTGAATGATCAACGGGGCCTTTTCTTCGATAGCTGCTTCGAAAATGCCCTGAACGATTTCCATGTTGTTGACGTTAAAAGCGCCTATGGCATAACCGCCTTTGTAGGCTTTTGCAAAAAGTTCCTTTGAAGTTACCAGTGGCATCGATGTCCTCCTGTGTAGACTGATATTTGATGCGCTGACGGCATCGTCTGTTCAAGTCGCATCTTAGCAGCTGCTGCCAAAAATGTCAAAAACTGCCGAAGATTAAATTGTCTGATGAAACATTAGAACTGATTTCTGCGTTGATTATCTGACTGTAAACCGCCCGAAGGTTGTACGGTATAATTGAGATTTGTGATAAACTCGAAAATATGACAAGCAAATACATATTACTCTGTATTCTTGTGTCTTTTATGGTTGGGATCTCATTGCCAATCATGGCTTACAGCGCACAGGCCCGTGAATACCTGCGTCGCGCCGAGGTGTTTTTTGAAAACGGCAATCTGGTTCAGGCCCGCAACTTTCTGCAGAGGGCCGAAAAAATCGATGGCAATGACGAAAAGATAAAAGAGTTCGCAGCCAGGTTCAAGAAGGCTGTTGACGAAAAGACAAACAAACTTCAGCAGCAGATAGAGTTCTATCTGTCGGCAAAAAATCTGCCAGACGCCGAAAAAATGCTGCATGAAATGCTTGCTCTCGCACCTGAACACAAGTTCGCTCTCGAAAAAATGCAGTATATTACCGAGACCCGGCGCAAGATCGATGAATACAAGTCGCAGGGTATCCAGGTCGATGTTTCTACGGGGCGGGCGCATGATCTCGACCACTATTCGGCAATATCATACATGAACCGGGCCCGTGGCTTTTTCGCCCAGGGCGACCGCATGAAGGCCATGGAAATGCTCGAGGTCATTCTTAAACGTGAGCCTGACTATAAGCCGGCCCTGGAACTCAAGGCGAAGATCGATCATGTCAACCAGATCGAATCATTTGTCGAAAAGGCCGAAACAGCTTTTCTCGAAGGGCGCATGATGGAAACGGTCGATGCCCTGACTGTGCTGATTAACGATTCGCCTGATCGTATCGAGTATCTGCTTTTGCGTGGCAAAGCGCATCTCAAATTGAAAGATTACGATGACGCATTGGCCGATTTCTGGAAGTATTATCGTCAGAACCCTGATGACGACATAATGTTTCCACTTTTTTCCGAGTGTTATTTTGGCAAAAAAAATTATCTGACAGCTCTCGGCTTCAGCCGCAATCCAAAATCCGGCAAGATATATCAGTCGCTGGCTTACCGCTTTGAATGCCATTTCAGGATGTTCATGTCTTCATATCTTCTTGTGTTTTTCTTTCTGGGCCTTATTCCTGTAGCTGTCTACTACGCCTGGAAGGCTGGCGAAGACCTGCTCATGCGCTTTTCACTCGGTTCGGCCTGGACTTTTGTCAAATGCCTGCCGGTGGTTTTTTTCAAGTCGCCGCTCGACTGTCTGGGCGACCTCATTTCTGTTGCCCGTGATCTCAATGTTCCGTGGCTGAACTATCTTGTCGGTCTCTGCCTGTTCAAGATCGGTCAGATCGAAGGTGCCCAGCGCTTTCTTTCCTACAGTCTCGAGAGCGACTCATTGCGTGCGCGGGCCAGCTATTTTGTCGGACTGGCCAGAAAACAGCTCAAATATCAGGCTTATGAGAATGACTTTGAAGAGGCGGTTCTCTGCGGAGTTGGCCGGCAGAGTGCCGGGTGGCACCCGAATTTCATGAAACTCATTGAGCGCGAACTCATGATGAGTTATAGTAAAGTTAAGGATAACGAAACTTTTGAAGGAATGGCGTTTGCGATAGTCGATGCCCAGACAGGGAGTGAATAATGAAAAGACTGATCTGTACGAGTCTGTTCTTGTCGATTTTTTTTTTTCCTGTGGTGATCGTCGCTCAGGATTCCTTTTCGCTGACGGTTTTAAGAGCGATCGAAATCAAGAGCGACTACGGCAATCCCGTTGGCACCTATGAAGATGTCGATCCTATAACCGGTGTCTATGCAGAACTGTCAGGCATTAACCCCGTAACCAGTCAGGGAGAAATCAGCAGTACATTCGGTGGTTTCGCCAGAAAGTCTACTGCTGAAGATTTTTTCGCCCGGCTCGAAGCCTTTGGAGGGCTTGTTTTCGGCAATGGCAGCATGGATTTTGCCAATTTTCTCGCCGGAAATTTTTATCTCGATGCCGGGTATATGTCAAAAGACGAAGAAACCGGCGAAGAGACTTGGAAAGACCGCATCTGGTCGCCACTGCCCGATCTCACTTTTCCTGATTACGACTCTACCGACAAACCGCACGAGCGCAAATATTATCTGTGTTTCTCGGCTGACTTCCAGTATGTCGAACCGTTTCGGGTTGACCCCAACGCATTGTCGTGCGCCGATTACCGGCAGTTTTGCGACTACCCCCCCTGCAAAAAGAAAATCGAAGAAGACGACCCGGCCAGTGCCGGCGCCAAGATTACCGTTCAAGAAGAAGAGCACGAGCAGACCGAGCTCAATATCTATAAAAACCTTGCAGATATAATAGGTGATCACATTCGTGATGCCTCTGCAATGGTGGAAAACCAGAGTGGAATCGATTTTACACTGAGGTTCAAAGACCGTACACCGCCGCGTATCGATGGTTGCGTCAACGGGGATTTTCCCGAACTGGGTGCCGACAATCCGGCTACAACCGGCGACTGGTACAGGGTTGAAGGGTTAACAATAACAGATAACTCCAAAGGCAAAATCGGCACAGCGTTGTTGCTGGGTAAAATTGACACGTCGCCGACCGCGACCTGGGCCAGCGAAGAGCAATGGGTGCTGGAAAAACCGAGTGTCATAGAATCGGGTGATGAAACCGATCATGTCATTATGCCGAATTCATGCCACGGTGTCATGCGCTATACCGTCTATGCCTGGGACAAACACGGCAACCTGAATCCGGGCGATCCCAAAATCCGTGAAGATGACCCTGAAAACTGTTATGGCCTTGGCCCAACTGTAATTGGCGGCATGAACGTCGACTTTCTGGGTCAGACCATAGATCCCAACCTCTCAAAAGATCCTGGTAATGCCAGAGGCTGGCCGATACAGGTCGAATTTCGTGAACCGCAGGACTTTGACGATACCTATGTGGGTGAGCTTACCGCCAAACTGAATTCTGATTTCAGGCGCGGTCAGGGCTATGTAAACATCAGAGACAACGACCTGCCCAATATCGTCATCAGAATCGAGTCGGTCAAAGATGGCAGCCGGATTTTCTTTCCGCCGGTCATTCCGCATGGCGACCCTGATTTCAGCATAGTACATTCGACCAAATACAAAACAGCAGCGGCGCCGGCCGACAGCAACGTCGGCGACTACGTCGATTTTCTCGGCCCGCCCACTTCGATACCATTTCTCAGCAGCAGAATCGCAGATGGTTCTCAGGAGCTGTATTTCAGAATTCTCGATATAGTTCCCAGCGATGTCATGCACGCCTCTGAAAAAGACATTCTTATCAACCGTTACAAAACACAGCCTGATCCTGAGTTTATTCGCAAGCATTTCAGACTCGAATCATACGACCAGTCGGATACCAAAGAAGCAGATGGCAGCCCCGAACTTGATATCGAGACTTTTGGCAAACGCAACAGCTTTGGCAAAAGGGTGGTCGCGCTGCTCGAACTGCCGGGAAATCGTGCTATGATACAGGAAGACGTCGAGTATCTTATCGACGTCTGGGCTGATGACAATATCAAATGGGCAACTATCGACAGCTCCGGTCAGAAACTCGACAGCGTCATCCCGATTCCCACTGGTGTTCAAAATGGGGAAATAGCGGTTGAAGTGCCGAATCAGTTTCCCCGCGCGAATTACCGCGCGCCATTCGACAGTCAGGAGAGCGTCAATGGCCGGTTGCGGGTAGTTTTTCGTGAGCCGACGCTGAAAGATGCCGGTGGTTCTGATGAAAACGAGCTGATCAACAGTCGCTTTCCGTTCATCGACGTTAAGGCGACCGATTATGCCGGCCTTGAGCGCAGCATCAGACTTTATTTGAGAATTACCAACGAAAATCCGAATATCAGAGTACTCGATCGCAAACATGAGCAGAACAGATAGACTGGCAGAGCCTGCGAACACCCGACGCGGGGTGTCGCTGGTCGAAATTCTGGTTGCACTGGTAATCATGGCTCTCGCAATATTACCTGCTATCGGCGCTTTTTCGACCTCATACGGCACCGCCACCCGCCAGATCGAGCAGGAAACTGCGCTTAAGCTCGGCGAAGCAGTGGTCAACGTGCTGTTGAGCGCAAATTATGACAAGCTTATAACCGGAACGCTCGGCACTGTTCCGCTCAACATTCAGACACCGACTGGCGCTTTCAGCGGCTCTCTCGAATTCACCGGGATGACGGCCAGTTCGACTTCGGTAGCCATTGGCCGGGCCACCTATTCGATAAGCGCCCGGGTCGCTACCGTTTTTCGCGCCCAGAACATCGATACTCCGCACAACGATGCCCTGGTTTTCGGGTTTCGTGATTTTGCTGCGCCGCCAGTGCCACCCGGGCCGCCGCCCCCGCCGCCGGCTCCGCCTGCTCCGGTGGCAACTTACTCATGTTTTGACGACCTCGTCTGCATCAAGGTCAGAGTTGATTATGGCCAGCGTGAAGCCATCGATCTCGAAACGTTCAGAGCGGATATGAGCCGATGATTAAAGATTTGTTGCCGGGAAAACGCGGGGTGGCGATTGCGGTGGTGCTGGTTTTCTGCACCGCCATATTGGGTCTGCTCGGCATTCTTTTGATGAATACGAGGCAACAGCGCGGCACTTTCGGCATGCAGTACGAGCAGACCCGAGCTCTGATGGCGGCCCGTTCGGCAGTACAGCTGGCGATTTATAAATATCGGGTTCTGCCGTCAGAATATTATCGCATTCACCAGATGTCACTTGCTGTGAAAGCAGGTGGTGACCCCGCAGAATTCAACCTCACGCGCATGATGTGGCTGCATGACCTGCAGTCTGAAAATGCTGATACGCCGGCCGCAAGAATCAAACAGTTCCTCGAAACTGGTGCTCCAGTTGGGGTAGATGCTCCATCAGCGGGCACTTTTGACTTCGGTGTCGAAGAATTCGATCTGGTATCTTCTTCAATGCATGGCTATACTCAGGATTACCTCAGAATAAGAGCCTGGGGAAGTTTCAACGGAACCCGTAAAACACTGGAGGAGCTGGTTGAAGTTCAGATTGCACAATAAAAGAGCTTTTACCATAATCGAAATCGTCGTTTCGATAATGGTTTTTTCGGGTTTCATTCTGGCGGTAATGTTTCTTTACCGGCGCAGCAGCGATACTTTTAAGATTACCGCCTGGAAACAGGAACGCGCCGCTCAGGCAGATCTTTTCTGGGCACAGGCTCGCAAGGCTCTCGAAGAAGCTACCGACCGTCTCGAATTTACGCCTGGTGTCAGTAATCCGCCGCTGCTTCGTGAATTGCGGCCGATAAAGGTGCATCCGTCGCCAGGCTCCGCTCCCGATGGTAATATTCTGGCCTGGAACGTCAGCAAAACGACTTATGATATGGCCGGTTCAAACCATACCAGCACTCACAACATTTTTTCGATGGCCAAGCAGAAACGCCGTCTGGTAATCAACGGTGGCAGCGGCCGGGCGCCAGTTCTCGATGATGTTGTCGCTGTAGAATTTATCGTTTCTTCTGTCACAAAAAACGCGCAAAATGTCGAAGAGATCACAGCCGGTATCAATTCAGCCGCAGTTGGTACTCTGCTCGAAATTTCAGTAACGCTGGCACCTCCAGAAGGCTATATCGCCGGAGATCTGAAAGTTCCGATGAGTCATAAATTCCGTCTCAACGTGGCACCGTTCTCTGATTCGGCGCCAACCTACTGATCGATGTCTGAAAGTTCTGCTAACCTGGCCGGTCGGCCATATTGCACGATCTCCAGAGTCATGGCCCTCTTTATTGCCACGACCACATCGGTCTGCGCCCAGGAACCGCTGACTCTGACGGTCGAACCATCGCCGTTCGCATGGTCGGTAGTTGCAGCACTGGTGGTGGTAATCATCGTGCTGATCGGAGTTTTGCTCGGGGTAATCAACAAGTCGCTCGGCAAGGAAGTAAAAATCAAGGCAACGGTAAAGAAAGCGGTCGAAGACTCTTACGCCAGAAAAATCAGAAGCGAATATCAGGCAAAGCAGGCGCTGCTCGACAAAAAGATCGAACAGGTGCGGCAACGCTTCTCCATGGTCATGATGAAGGTTAAGAACCTGCTCGATACTCTCGATCATGACGAGCTGTTCAAGGCAATTTCGAGCCTTATCGAAGTAGATATCGGCGCCAGCCGTTACATCGTGTTTCTCGTCGATCCGGCAAAAAACGAGCTTTATCCCTTTCGCTGGCAGGGTTATGCTGATGCCGCCGTGGCAAAATTTGCCATGGCGGTAGAGAGTGCACATGCGATTACTTATGCTCTCAAGCGCAAGCAGACGATTTATCGGTCAGCCGCGACCTCTGATATCGAACTGCGCAAGTTGCTCGACCGCGAACCCGTTTCCAACACGCTTGTTGCTATTCCCCTGATCAGTCAGGACAAAAATTACGGTGTCGTTCACATCGAATCATTTGCTGACGGTCACACGGAAATGGATGAAAGCGAGACGAGATTTCTGTCGAGCCTGCCGACCTTTATCGGGGGCGCTCTCGCCAACGCCGATATCTTCGTGCAGACCCGCGAAGAGCTGACTTCGGCCAGGCAGGTGAGCGAGCAGGAAATTGCTGAAAAGCGCCGGTTGCAGGAAATCTTCTCACGCTACACTTCAGCTGAACTGATCGACAACCTGCTGCGAAATCCTGAAAAAATCGATCTCGGCGGGGTAAACAAGACGGCATCGATACTGTTTACTGATATTGCCGGTTTTACCGCCTTCAGTTCCCGCATGAATCCAAAAGAAGTTGTCGTTCTGATGAACGAATACCTGTCACGTATGACCGAGGTGATTCTCAATTATCAGGGCGAAATCGACAAGTTTATCGGTGACGCTATCATGGCCCGCTTCGGGGTTCTAAGTGATCTGCCGTATCCAGCCAAGAATGCCGTTGAAGCTGCATGTGCCATGCTGGAAGAACTCGAACGCCTGAGTTCAGACTGGGCTGCCCGTGGTCTGCAGGGGTTCAGTATCAGAGTTGGTATTGCCACTGGCGAAGTGCTGGCCGGCAACATCGGCTCGACACGTCGTCAGGAATTTACGGTCATGGGCACGACAGTCAATCTGGCGTCGCGCCTGGAATCTCTCAACAAGGAACTTGGCACTCGCATACTGGTCGATGAAGCAACTTTCGCGCAACTTCCGCGCGCCATCAAGCATCTTAAAAGAGAAAACGTCAGGATCAGAGGTCTCGATACCCCGATTACCATTTACGAGATTCTCGAACAGGTAAGACCTGCCAAGGTCGTATCGATTCAGCCAAAACTCGACCAGCTCGCCAGTCGAACTCAGCCTGCAGACATCGTCTCGAAGCCAGAAACGCCTTCTGTGCCGGTGATCAACCGGCCAGATGGCAGCTGATCCCGGAAACTCCCGGACAACGGAGCAGAAACCGCAGATTACGCTGAGTGCCGCCGGTTCAGATTCATATGTGACCGATGACTAAAGGCTGTACTGCTGATTGAAGAATTTTTCGCTGGGATTTTTGATCAGATATACGAACAGATTGCCGCTTTTGTAGGCTTTTAAAATGGCCATTGGCGATCTCAGATTGTTCTGCTGTGGTTTTAAAAGACTGATCAACAGTTGATTATCTGTGATTTCAGGGTTGAACCGGCGCGGAAAGCCGGCGTTTCGGGAAAGAACCGGGGCGGCAGCAGCCCAGTAATTGCCATTTGCGGCATCGAGGTTATCAATGCTGGCAACAGCATATTCATAAGTTGACAGGCGGTCGAGTATCGGTTCGAGCGCTCTTACGGTCGATGGATAGATATCGTGCAGCAGCAGTGCGCCGCCACGCAGGCGGCCATTGGTCATGCCCAGCTGACGCTCGGTCTGTTGTAGAATGCTGGCCTCATTTTTCTGCAGCCAGTCTTTCGGATCGATTGTCCAGAGCATGATCTTCATGCCTTCCTGGTTGGCGGCAGCCAGTACTTTTCCGTTCATGGCGCCATAAGGCGGTCGCAGGTATTCCGGCCGGCAACCGGTTATGCTTTCGATCAATCTGCTGGTGCGGGAAAGTTCTTCTTTGAGAGCGCTTTCGCTGAGCTGCGCAAGATTTTTGTGACTATATGAGTGATTACCGATCAGATGACCCTCTTCGTGAATCTGTTTGACCAGTTCCGGGTATCTGGCAGCCTGCAGGCCAAGCACAAAAAAGATTGCCCTGATCCTGCGGCTCTTGAGAATTTCGAGAACTTTCGGGGTAGTTCGTGGATGTGGGCCATCATCAAAGGTGAGTACCACCTTTCTTGTATTGACCAGAAGTTTCAGGAGCTGCTGGCGCCCGAAACCATTAGCACCATCGGCCAGAGATTCATCGATCTTGACTTCTTCACTGCTGAGCTGATTCTTCAATGCACTGCGATCGGCCTCATAGAATTCACCCGCAGCTACAGTATCCATGGTAAGCAGATCTGCATGCAGGCGGGTTGCAAAAGACATCAGCATAAAAAGGCCGACAAAAATGCGAACAGCAGTTGTGTTATTGTTCATAGCAGTATTATCGGCAGCAGATTGCTCAGTGATTACCGGTGTTTTACTTATACTGGTGAATAATTGTTTATATTACCAGGGCTGGGCTGGTATAATTGGCCGGTCTCACCGAAATTTCGAATTCTGGCTGGAAAAATCAATGAGCAGGGCTTTAATGATGCGATCACTTTTGCTGCTGCTGGTATTGTTGCAGATGGCGGCTGTTCCGCTGACTGCTGCAACCAGAGTTTTTCTCTGCTCGCGTCTCGAGTTCACTCCGGCCCTGCTCGACATGTTGAGGCGCTCGTTTGCCCGCACGCTGGGCATAAATGATACGATAATCCTGCAGCCTCTTGAAAATACCGATAATCTCGCCCGCGATGCTTCCGGCAGTCTGATACTGATCGAGCATGGCATGGATTCATCCTTTCTGCCGGCCGGTTATACTGCTGTCAACACGCATATCGATCTAGTCTGGGTTCTGGTCGCAAACTTACGTACACCTGGCCTGCCGATCGAACGCCTGCTCGATGGCGAAAGCTTTATGGTGCTTCTCTATGAGCTCAAAAAGCAGGCGCCAGACCGATATCCGTGGTTCGAATCGTTGAATTCAAAGGTTACTCTGCGAAACTTTGACGTTCTGTTCGCGGCCTCTGCCGGCCAGGAGACGGCCAGGAACCAGCCAATCGCCAGCGATTCAGCCAGGACTTTCTGGCAGGAACAGGATTCGATAGTCTATCTCTATCGCGCTATCGAAGAACATCTGCTGAACCCATTTTCGATCGAAGCCGATCTTGGGCTGGCAATGAGCGTTTTCGAAGCGAATGATGCGATGTTTGTGTCGCAGTGGGTTCCTGCCGCATTTCTCGACGATGAACGTCTCTGTCGCGAAAACCTTGGCAAGGTCCGGCTGCTGCCTTTTCCGGTGCAGAATAATCGTCGATACCCACGTATAAGGCTGTGCCTTTACAGTCAGGCGACCCGGTCGACCGTCCCGGCTGGCCCGGCCGTGCAGGTTTCGGATGACCGTTTCATCGATCTCGATTATGCTGCCGACAAGGAATGGATCGAAAAAAAGTCGGCTGACCGGTATGATGCTCTGATCATAGGTGGGTTCTGATGTATATTTCTTTGCGCACCAAGGTTATTTCGCTGCTGTTCGTTCTGATCAGCAGTCTGGCCTTTATTTTCAACGAGAGCTCGACCGGTCTGATTCAGGAAAAAACTCGCGAGATTTTTCAGCAGCGTATCGAGCTGCTGCTGGCTTCAATCAGATCATATTGGGATTCCGAAAAGAATATGCTTCTCAACAACGCAATTCTTTACGCTGAGTCTGAGAAGATAATCAATTATTCTACCTATGGCCTCAACAACATGCTGCAGCGTGAAATGGAACGCCTGATTGCAAAGACCGGCTTTTATGATCTCGAAATGACACTGGTCAATGGCCAGATCGTTTCGAGTAACCAGTATGCCAGCCGGCGGGCTCAGCCCCTGGATCTGCGCGATACGCGCCTGCACCTGTCGTGGATCACTCTGCAGTTTATCGACGACTCTCTGTATATGCGGGCTGAAGTGCCGGTGCATAAGCTTGGTGAATTTATCGGCCGGCTCGCACTTCGCCGTAAACTCGATGATACCCGACTCAAACGCATGGCCCGCAATCTGCAGGCAGAGGTTTCGCTGGCGGTAAAAGAGAAGCTGGTTGCTTCATCGCTGGTCGAAGGCGGCCGTCAGGCGCTGGCCAACGAGCACTTTCTCAACAACGACCGCAAGGAAGATATCTTTAATCTTAAAATCGAAAATACCGTATTTTCGATCGGTCGCGTCATTCTCGAAAAAACGGTCGAAAGCGACCCGGTACTGATATATCTCGCGGTTTCGCAGGACAAAATGCTGTCTCTGCTGGAAGAGGCTCGTTCGCAGAATTTCAATCTGACCATCTGGGTACTTGTTGCGACACTTATTCTGTCGATCATTTTTTCGGAAAAGGTTCTTATTTCTAGAATCAGACAGATACGTGATGGCGCTAACATCATTGCTGAAGGTGATCTGAGTTTTCAGATATCTTCGGTCAGCGGTGATGAGCTGGGTAATCTGGCGCGCTCGTTCAACCGTATGGCCAGCAATCTTAAACAGAATCAGGATCGCCTGCAGCACTATATCGAGCGTATCGAAACTCTGGCCAATTACATTCAGAACATTCTCGGCAGCCTGCGCACAAGCGTCATAACCTGGAGCATGAGCGGGTATATCGAAACTGCCAACAATGCAGCAATGTTGGAGTTCAACGAATTCTTCAGTGAGCTCGAAGGCCTTTCTCTGCACCAGTTTGTGAAGAAGTTCAAGTCGCAGTCCCGCCGCGAACTGTTCAAAGCTCTGCGACATCTCGGCGATACCGGGGACTGGCAATTTGACATCGAGTTCGAACATGGCGAACATGCCAGTACCAAAGTTCTTCAAGGTAACTTTTCTCGGCTGCTCGATAACGACAAGAAGCCTTATGGTTTCATTCTTACCCTTAATAACATTACTCAGCGCAAAATCATTGAACAACAGCTTTACCATGCCGACAAGCTGAGTTCTCTCGGTCAGCTGGCCGCCAGCGTGGCCCATGAAATCAAGAATCCGCTGGCTTCGATCAAGACTCTCGGTCAGCTTTTACAGGAAGAGACGGAAAAGGACGACAGCAGGCGTGACTATATCGATGTCATTGTCAGTGAGGTCAACCGGCTTAATGGAGTTGTCGAACAATTGCTGCGTTATGCGCGACCAGAAGGCTCGAGCTTCTGCGAAGTTGCCTTCGAAGAGGTCATCAAACCGGTTATCGCACTGGTTCATCATGAGTCAGATCGCCATCAGGTCGCTCTGGTTCCTCAGTATAATGACGATCTCAAGGTATATGTTGACCCGGAAAAGATCAAACAGGTATTCTTGAATCTGATATTCAATGGCATACAGTCGATGGACAGGGGAGGAAAAATCTTCATACGTGCATTCAAAGATCAGGACAGCCCATGGACAGTATTCGAAATTGAAGATACTGGTTGTGGCATGTCTGAAGAAGTCAGAAGACGGATTTTCGAGCCGTTTTATACCACCCGTCAGCGTGGCACCGGCCTTGGACTGGCAATAGTAAAAAAGATAGTAGATCTGCATGGTGGTAAGATCGAGGTCAGCAGTGAGGCTGGTCGAGGTACTAAATTCAAGTTCTACTTGCCGGGCCGGCAGGAAAGATGAGGTAGAGATGCTGTTTAAATCACATAATATTCTGATCGTCGATGACGAAAAATCTATACTGTTCAGTCTTAAGGCCGCTCTCAGCAAGGAGGGCTATCAGGTCAAGTCGGCGGAAAACCCGTCAGAAGCACTCAAGTTTCTCGAACCTGGCGCCTTTCAGGTGATCATTTCCGATTACAACATGCCGGGAATGAGTGGCATGGACTTTTTGAAGCAGGTCAAACAGATCGACCCTGAGGCGGTATTCATTCTGATGACTGCATATGGCTCAGAGAAACTGGCGATCGAGGCAATGAAGGAAGGCGCCTACGATTATTTTTCCAAGCCTTTCGATATCGAAGAGATGCGGGTTATCGTCGCCAAGGCCTGCGAACGCTTCAGTCTTGCCTATGAGAAGAAGAGTCTCGAAGAGCGCTTTCTTGTCGAACCGCCAGCTGATCGCATCATTGGCGAATCACAGCCGACACGTCTGGTAAAGGAAAAAATCGAACAGGTCGCCAAAAGCGACATTACTGTGCTGATTCAGGGCGAATCCGGTACTGGCAAAGAGCTGGTCGCCGAAGCTCTGCAGCGCAAAAGTAATCGAGCCAGCGGGCCTTTTGTGACCCTCAACTGCGCAGCCTTGCCGGAGAATCTTATCGAAAGCGAACTTTTCGGATATGAGAAGGGTGCTTTTACCGGCGCAGTGGCGCGCAAACGCGGCAAGTTCGAAGTGGCACACGGCGGCACGATTTTTCTCGACGAAATTGGCGATATGGCACTCAACACTCAGGCCAAGGTTCTGCGTGTGCTGCAGGAGCGCGAAGTTGAGCGCCTTGGCGGCAACAAGCCGATCAAGGTCGATGTGCGGATAATCGCGGCTACTCACAAGGATCTCAAGGAACTCATCGAAAAGCGACAGTTCAGAGAAGACCTGTTTTATCGAATAAACGTCGTTAACATACAGCTGGCGCCACTGCGCGAGCGTACCGAAGACATTCCGCCACTGGTCGAACATTTCGTTAAAATTGCCGGTGAAAAGTCGGGCAGAGAGCTTAAAGGCGTGACGCCAAAAGCGATGACGGCGCTGAAAAACTTCAAGTGGCCGGGCAATGTCAGGCAGTTGCAGAACATTATCGAAGGCGCATCGGTATTTACCCGCGGCAATATGATCGACATCGACAACCTGCCCGAAGAAATCAAACTCGGTTTTGCACCCGAAAGTTCGAGCGGCATGTTCGACTGGATCGCCGAACAGATAGATCAGGGCCGCACGCTTGACGAAATGGTCGCGCAGATCGAAAAAGAGATGATCAGCCGCACCCTGCGCCTCGCCGAGGGCAACCAGTCAAAAGCCGCCCAGATGCTGGGTATCAAGCGCGGCACCCTGCAATACAAACTAAAAACCTACGACCTCGGCTGAAGAATCTCGCACAAAGCCACAAAGACACTAAGATGAACGAGAATGAGATCAGTAGGATAGTAGTTGATTGTGCTCTGAACATACACAAAGAGCTTGGTCCGGGTTTGCTTGAAAGCGTGTATGAGTTGCTGCTGACGCATGAGCTTGAATCTTGTGGTTTAAAAGTAGCCCGTCAGGTTCCAGTTAAGATTTCCTATAAGGGTATTTGTTTTGACAAGGCTTTAGAATTGACGTGCTGGTTGAAGATAAGGTTATTCTTGAGCTCAAATCTGTAGAATCTACCTCAAAAGCTCATAAGAAACAGGTGTTAACTTATCTCAAGCTGACTGGTCTGAAGTTGGGATTGTTGCTAAATTTCGGAGAAGCACTTATGAAGGATGGCATTACCAGACTTATCAACGGCCAGCTTTAGTGGCTTTTCTTTGTGTCTTTGTGCCTTAGTGCGAGGTATTCTTATTGACTGATGCTGGAGCTGGCGATCTGTTCGCTGGAATAATAGATGATCCAGGTTTTGAAATTGCCGACCGAGGGTGTGGCGTCGATGGTCACTTCGAGGTCGCCCCAGTTGCCCTGGTTGTATTCGACCAGACTGCAGCCGTAACCTTTTATCGACAGCGAACGGCTGGTTACCGGGTTTTCTCCCATCGGTGTGCCGCGCAGGCCCTCGATGCCTGAAACTCCGCCGCGCAGGTTGATATTTTTAAACTGATGCAGGGTTTTGTTGTAATTGGCGAAACCGTCGATCAGGCCAAGGTTGTCGCAGTAAAGAGCCTTGCCGAAATTGTGAAAAAAGTCGGCAAAGCTGATGCCGTAGGCGAATACTATATTGTTGTAGACATCCTGCAGGCCGGTGTACCGGTTGAGGCTGTCGATGGTTTCGAGCCTGGCAATCGCAGCGTAACCGCCGTAGTGGTCGAAAAGATACTGAGTGAACAGATACTGCATGCCATAGTCTGAATAAGTCGGTTCAGCGGGCCAGTGGTTCAGCGAAACGGTTTCGGGATATTGCAGATACTGTGAAACATAGCTGACGACCCGTTGATCTTTCTGTAGAAAGCCATAGCCGGCCACCTGCCTGGCAAACACTCCGATTCCGGCGTTCTGCCAGCTGGTGCCGTATTCGGCCTTCTGGTTGAAATACATCATGGCTGCAAGTGTCTGGGCAAGCGAACCATAGAAGTTCGTGCGCTCGCGCGTATAAGAAGTCGGGTTGGCATAGATAATTTCGGTGCCGGCCGTAGTTGAAGCGGTCAGATCTTTATCGCGCGGGTCGAAATAGCTGACGAGCAGCTCGCCCTGGACGGTTCGTGCCTGGTCGAGAGTCGGCGAAAGCAGCACGACAATGCGGGACTGGTCATCGACGTTGCCTTCTGGCGGCAGCGATGCCTGCAGGCCGTTCCAGCAGGCGGTCGCCAGGTTGGCGTAGATCTGGTCGAATTCAGTTGCGATGGCAGCTGCGTCGGTGGGAGTGATGCCTGTGGTGGTAGATTCAAAGTAAACCAGTGTTTTAGTGCCTGAGGCCATGAGAGTGGCAGTGGCAAGAATGTCGTTATTGACGTCCCAGGGGTTGGCACTGGTGAAATCGCGCAGATAGATGTTGATTGTTGCTGAAGCTGGTTCGGTCAGCGATGCCCGCAGGTTTGCGGCAGGTCTGGTCGCGTTGCCGGTCAGCACAGAACTGCTCAGGCGCATGGGGTGACGGGCCGGCAGTGACGCGGCGCGCAGGTTTCCCGGCAAGGCCGGCACCAGATTGAAATTTCCGCCGAGGTAGCCGGAGAAACTGTAGTAAAAGGTGCCGTCGAGATCCTGTATGCCATCACCTGCCAATACGCTTAGAAAGGCAATACGATCGGTCGGAGCGAGAGACTCGATGCGCAGGGTGCCGCCGCCTGCCACGTTTGCGAAATCGTAGATGCCATAGTCTTTGAGATTTACATTGACGGTGTTGTAGGCGGTAAAACTCAGGGCGTTGCTGGTGGCATCGTTAACTTTGACCTTGACATCAATGGTTGCTCCCGGTGCCAGAACTGTGTTGTCAGGCACTTTGATGACGATTTTGTTTTCGCTGAAGCTGTCGTTGGCGGTCACGGCGATTTCGTAGGTGCCGAACAGCACTTTGACATCATTGCGGTTGTCGCCAAAATTGTAGCCGTAGAGAGTCAGCGGCACACCGGGAACAGCGCGCTTCGGCGAAATGTGAACCAGAATCGGTTTGATCGTGATGATCTGGCTCGATATGCCGTCGAGCTGGTATTCATTGCTTTCGATACGTATCGAAAGCAGTCCGGTGCGGGCATTGACCGGCAGCTGCACCTGCAGCGTCTTTTCGTCGACTACCGAAGTGACCATGCAGTCGGTGTCTTTGAGTTTGACACGATTGAAACGGTCAATCGGGTTGAAATTGCGGCCATAAACGTTGATCAGCTGACCGCCCTGGGCGACGACCGGTTCGGCCCGCAGAATGACGGGTTTGCCGATAAACTGCAGCGGTTGGGTCTCCTTTGAGGTTTCACCATTGATGATGACCCGCACCGGCCCGGTTTCGACCTCTGAAGGGGCCTGCACGACGATACGATCGTCAAGCTGTGAGTTCCAGTCGATGACGGTGGCTTCTTTGCCGTTGAAGGTTACCTTGCCTCTGGTACTGCCGCAGCCTCTACAGTAAACAGTTATCAGGTCGCCATCGGTCCCGGAAAACGGCACCAGAGCCATTACCGAAAAATCCGGGGCATGCTCGGCCGTCTGCGCCGGCAGGCGAAAATTGATGTTCTCGGTGATTCTGCCACTCAGTACTCTGACATCATCTTTAACGCCGAGCGAGTAGCCGCTGGAACGGGCGATTACCCGGTAATCGCCTGGTGGAACCGGGCCGAGCAGGTAGAGGCCGTTCTCATCGGTGACTGCCTGTTTTTCGAAAGTCTCGACAACGGCTCCTTTAATCGGGTTTCCGGTGGTGTCTGTGGTTATTGTTCCCTGAATTTTGCCGGCTTCAAGATCATCGTATGTCTGAGCTGGGCCGCTGCTGAGGGTTTTGCTTTTTGAAATGCCAGAACAGCCGTTGATGGTAAGCAGAAGCACTGCCAATGCTGTTAGCAGAACAGCTCTGAGCTGATAATTGCTGGTTCGTAAAAAAATAAGACTGTTCTTAAGCGCAGACTTGTTGTGCATGATTATAATTTTTTTCTTCTTTTTTCAGTATCGATCGCAAAAAGATTGGGCAAAAACATGTGAAATTCTGCCAAATGCTTTTTTTCGTGTCAAGTTTATCAACTTATTTGCCGAAAGGAAAGGTGAGAAATACTGTAAGACCGTGCCCGGTTTGCAGAAAATAACAGGAGACAAATATGAGGCTGACAAATGCTGGTGTCCTACAATGTAACGCTTTGATTTTCAGAATCATGCTGTGCATGGTTCTGATATTGTTCGGCAATGCGATGCAACTGCATGCCGACATTACGGCGGCTACCTTGCAGGTTACTGCACCGGCGGTAGCCCCTGCCCGAATCAACGGTTCGGCTGTTGTCGCCCTTAAGGCGCAATGGACCGGTGATACGCCTCCTTTTTCTGCTTCGTTCAAATCTGGCGAAAGCACCCTTGGTAATGAAACTACCCCGGGTAATACTGCCACTGTTCAGGTTTCTGGAGCTGCATTAGGGCACGGCGACGGTAAATCTTTCAAGGTAGTGGTTCTTGAGCTTAATACTTCAAAATCTCGCGAAGCGCCGGGTGACAATACCATCAACGTCGACCTGGTTTCTCCGACTTTAACTGTAAGCATTGCCAATGGTCCCAACTTTTCGAATACCGCTCCCAACAACGTAGTTCGCATCAGAATCGAAGCCAACGAAGATATTCGCACCCCGACCGTCGCTCCGGTTAACGGAGTTGCTGCCCAGCAGGAAGGTGGCGATACCTTTGGCAAGGTGTTCTACTTCAATCTTACTCTGACCAGCGCTTTTTCCAACGGTGATTACAGCGTTTCTGTAACCGCCAAAGATACTTCTGAGCCTGAGACAAGTGCTAATACCGGTTCTGGCAATACGACCTTCAAGGTGGGCACCGGTGCTACCGGCAGCACTACGATAGAATCGAGCACTCCGGCCAGCCCGACCAATTCTCCGAGTATCACGCTTGCTGGTGCTGCTCCGGCAGAAGCAAGAAGCATAGAGATTCTCGATGGTGCTACCAGTGCCGCAACTACCAATATCGCTGGTGGCAACTGGACAGTAGGCATCAGCCCGGCTGAAGGAACCCACAGCTATGTGGCTGTCAGCCGCGACTCTCTCAATCAGGAAATTTCACGTTCGAGTGCGTTTCAGGTAATTATCGACCGCACGGTTCCTGCCGCGCCGACACTTGTCTACAATGGCCCGACCACAACCAACCAGGATTCAGTTACCGTTGAAGTGACGATTCCCGGCATAGATACCGAAACTTCAAAGCCGGTCAAGGTGCAGGCTTTTGTTAACGGTGCGGCTGCAGGTGCGCCGCAGAATGCTACCACCAGCCCGGTAAGTATGAGCGTGCCGTTGAGCGATGGCAATAACCGTATTACCTTCGAAGTCACCGATGCGGCCGGCAACAAGTCGACCATGTCTGATGCCGTAAATGTCTTCAAAGACAATACTGCTGCAGAAGTGACCGGTATGTTCATTGCGCGCCCCGGTGCAATCGCTTCGATGCCTCTGCCCCTCGACCCCGGTTACTATCTCGGTGCCGGCAGCTACAGGCTGCAGGTATCTTTCGGCAAAGACATGAATCGCACGGTCAACCCGGTCATAACAGTTCAGGCTGGTGGTGGTTCGACGCTGACCGTTGCAGGTGGCACCTGGGTAGCTTCGCGCACTTATATCGTCGATATGACCGTTCCTAAAAACGGTGGTGCCGCTTATGATGGTTCGGCTTCGATAAATGTTTCAGGCGCACAGGATGCGTCAGGCAATACCATGGCCGACTACCCGTTGGGCAGTGCTTTCAGCATCGACTCAAGCAATGCGGTGGCTTCGTTCGAGTCGATGGATACCATCTATGCTTCTGCATCTTCGACCAAAGTTCTGCTCAAAGGTGAAGTGGTGGATTCCGGCGGTTCTGGCGTCGGTTATGTGACCCTTGTCTGGCAGAATTTCAGCGGTGGCGCGGTCAGTTCTGAGTCTGTGCCGATAATGGCAGCTTCTCCCTCACCCTGGGAAAAGAACTGGGATGTTACCACAGCCGGCGGAACCGGTCTTGCTGCCGGTCGCTATAAACTCTGGGTCGTGGCAGCTGACCAGGCCAAGCCTTCGCCGAATATCGAAGATTACACGACCAAAGCTTATCGCATACTCATTTATGACAATCAGACCCCGATCGTAAGCCGCATCGCCCTTGGCAATCTGGCTGAAGACATCAACGAGATGCAGCCGCAGCCGGTAGTTATCGCCAGCGCGGTGACCCGCCTGACTGCCCGGTTCAGTGACAGCGGCGATTCTGGTGTCAACTTCGGTGAAACCTATAACCGGTTCACTCTTGTGCATGATGAAACCGGCACCAACATTCGCGGTAATTACTCGAATAATGGCAGTGATACGATATACTTCGATTTCCCCGAGCTGACCATCAATGGCACTTATACAGTAAGTGTCACCCCGGTCGATCAGGGTGGTAACGTGGGCGATACTGCTTCTCGCTCGTTCACTATCGACAAGGAAGCGCCCAACAGCGTAACCTTTTATCCCGCCGACCAGCGCATTGCCAACATCTCGCATGTCGCTCTTTCGCAGGATCAGGTCTGGGCGACCATCAATCATCCGCGTGCAGATTACACGCGTTCGACCATTGAAGTTCGCTATAATGGCAATGTAGTGGGTAATCAGCTTGCCAACGCCTCTGATTCAGCGGTAGTCTGGGACCTCTACGGTGCTACCGGTCAGCTTGCCACCAATCAGGCGCACGATGGCCGGTATGATATCACCGTCGTGCCCAGAGACACTCTTGGCAACGTCGGCAATGCAGTCAGATCATTCTTCAATTACGACAGCATTCCTCCGGTTATAACCAGCACGGTTCCGACAAAAGTGGTCAATGGCACCACCGCCGTCTGGTTCGGCCTCAACCAGAGCAATATCAGCATTACCGTATCTGACGCACCGAAAGATGCAATTCAGTATGGCCCGAACATGCCGGTTCAGCCGAATGGTTTCTCATTCGTCGGTCTGCAGGTTCCCAGTGACCCCAACTGGTATAACAGTAATGGTTCTGGCTTCAACGCGACGATAAGCTCTTTCGCCTGGTCCATGAATACAGAAGTTTCCGGCGCACCTTCGGTCAGTGGCAATGTAATGACGCTGCCCCGCCCGAATCCTCCGGCTGACGGTGCTGCCGGTGTGGCCGACGTGCTGGTGAGTGCAGATCTTAAAGACCAGGTAAATGATGGTCAGCAGATTCCCAACAGCATGGTTGCCAGCTATACCTACAAATTCGACTTTCTGCCGCCCGAAGTGACCAGCATCACCAAGCCTTCTGCCGGCAATAACAAGTTCTGCAAGAACGTGGTGACGATCGAAGGCACAGTTCTAGATCAGGGCACTTCCGATGAAGTTCGGGTCGTCAGCATCGAGTATTCTGAAAATGCTGGTGCCTGGTCAACCCTGACCGCTGACGGTCTGCCTTCGAAGAGTGCGAGCTTCAGTGCTAAAATCGATATCAGCAGCAAAGCCGATGCGACTTACACGGTTAACATCAGAGCCACTGACCTTGGTGGTAACACTTCGACCGAAACTCCGGTTTCCTATGTGGTCGATCGCACGCCGCCGCCGCCGCCTTCGTTGATAGTTCCGTTGCCCGCCCTGATCACCAAAAGTCGCGGTCAACTGTTCAAATGGGCTGCCCAGACCGATGCTGACCATTACCTGTTGCAGGTTGCCGATGATGCCTCGTTCAATAACGTGCTCAACAAACAGACCCAGGATGCCGCCTATACAGGCCTGATCGGTCAGGTGCTGGTAATGACCGAAGGCGCTTTCTCGGTTCCCAAAGATGGAACCTATTACTGGCGCGTCGCTTCGATCGAAACCTGCGCAGACGGCTACAACATCAGCGCGTTCTCAGAAACCCGCACCTTCGTTGTAGATACGGTCAGACCTCTGGTGGTCGAAGTTCAGCCGGCTCCCAGTCAGGGCAACAAGATCAGCACCGGCATGGTTACCTTTACCATCAGATTCAGCGAACTTGTCGATACTACAGTCTCTCCGCTGGTGAAGATCACAACAGCCGGTGGTCAGATGATGGCGATCGAAAAAGTTACTTACAAAGAAGACACCTGGACCGGCACAACAGTAATCCCGATCAACAGCAGTGCATTGTATGACGGCACCGCGATCATCTCGATCGAAGGCGCTGCCGATCTGGCCGGCAACATTATGTCGGTTGACGGCACCAACAGCGTGGTAATCAATACCGGCCCGTCGTTCATCACCCGCATATTCTCGAACCCGGCCAACGAATACGAAATCATGATCGTCACCCGATCTTCAGAAGCGCTGCAGGGGCCGCCCACTGTCTCGGTTAAGCAGAATTCGACGCGAACACCGGTGACCATGAACTTCCTCAAGGAACGCTTTTACGCCGGGTCTTACAAGATCGATCTGGCCAGCCCGGGCAAGGCTTACATCAGCCTGGCCGGCACCGATCTCTACGGTATGGTTGGTAACGATACCGTCGAATTCACGGTCGCCGATCTCTCTGAAACTGAACGCCTCGATGTCACATCAGTATCTGGTCGAGCCAGTCTGAAAGGCGCTGAAGGCTCAGCTTTCGGCGAAGCAGTGGTCTATATGTTCGATCGTGAAAGTCTCGAATCTCCGTTCGAGTCTGGAAGCATGCGCGCGAGTGTTGCTTCGGTAATGCCGACAACGGTTGCGCAGAATGGTTCTGAGCTGGTTCCGGTCATGGCACTCGAAGAAATCGGTCCTGCCAGCCTGCGTCTGAAAAAGCGCCTGCTCTATACCGCCAGCCTCGGCAAAGAAAAGATCGCGGTTCCACCTGAAAAGGTTCATCTCTATCGCCTGAATTCCAGCGGAAAATGGGTTTTCCAGGGTGGTGAAGTCAAAAATGGCGAAGTTTCGGCTCAGCTCAGCGGCCTTGGTCGCCTCGCCCTCATGGCCGATATGACCTCGCCGGCGCTGCGCGAACAGAGCCCCGCCGACAACGAAAGACTCGAAAACTCCTTCCCCGAAATCAAGGGTGTCATAGCGGAATCAGGCTCCGGTCTGAAACGCGATACCTTCAAACTTCAGGTTGACGGTATCGAGATCCCCGGTGTGGCACTGAATGCCGATGGCAGCTTTGCTTATAAGCTCAAACAGGCTCTGCCGAAGGGTAAGCATGAAGTCAGCCTCACGGTCGATGACAATGCTGGCAACAGCCTGCGCCAGTCGTTCTGGGTGACTGCTCCTGGTGCGTTTGCGGTCGATGAATTCATGCCCTACCCGAACCCGGCCACTGGCAACGCCTTGTATTTCAATTACAACTTCAATCAGACTGCCGATGTAGTCAGCCTGCGCATCTACGATACGGCGGGTCACAAGGTGGCGAGCTTCGAAACCGATGATTTCGTCAGCCTGAACGATGGCCGTATCAGATGGGATCTGCGCAACGACAGCGGCAAGACTGTTGCTAACGGTGTCTACTTCTACAAGCTGAGTATCAGCAAGGGTGGTCAGACATTCAAAAAACGTGGCAAATTCGCGGTAATGCGCTAGTGATGGAAAGGAGAGCAACTATGAAAAAGCATCTGGGTGTAATTCTGCTGGCGCTTTCTCTCACTGTCGGGCTCACCGGCTGCTCCGGCGGCG
>Ga0209096_1000588_pt1 | contig 47314 bp, 40 predicted proteins | sample AD_UKC034_MetaG_FD_184407 | JGI IMG/M metagenome (GOLD analysis project Ga0209096, IMG submission 184407) | Active sludge microbial communities of municipal wastewater-treating anaerobic digesters from USA - AD_UKC034_MetaG (SPAdes) (version 2) | ecosystem: Engineered > Bioreactor > Anaerobic >...
GATCGACATTCCTCTGGTGATTGATGAGGAGAGCGTGGAGACTCCGCAGTTGGCGATGCCGGAACTGCATCATGACATTCGCAAGCTGAATTTTGCGGAAGTGGAGCTGGGCTTCACCCGGGAAGATGCCATTCGGGAAGCCTGCCGCTGCCTCCGCTGCGATGCGTCGGTGTAGGCAAACGGCCGTTCACAAAGGACGGCTTTTCAGGACAAACGCACTCAAATAGAAAAGTGGATCAGAAAAGAAGAGGCTTGACCGTAACGGTCAGGCCTCTTTTCTTGGTGTCAAAATCAACAGGCTTCCATGCGAATGAATCTGGACTTACCGGATGCAGACGCTCAAAACCTCCAGCAGGTCGGTTTCTCCGGCCATTACTTTTCTTACGCCGCATTGGAGCAAGGTTTCCATACCTTCATTCATTGCCGTTTTGCGAAGCGCGGCGATGGATTTCCGGCTGATGATCATCTGTTTGATATTGTCGGAAGCCAGCAGCAGTTCGAAAAGCCCCATTCGGCCGCGATATCCCATGAAGTTGCACGCTGCACACCCTTTCGCACGATGCAAGGTAAAATCGTTGCCATAGGAAATGTTCAGCGCCGTAAAGGCTTTTTCACCGTAATGATGGGCAAGCTCCGCGAATTCCATTTCCGGGGGGTGATAGGCTTCCCTGCATTTCGGGCACAGACGGCGCACCAGTCTCTGCGCCAGGACACAAAGGAGCGAATCGGCAAAGGCAAAGGGATCAATGCCCATGTCCAGCAGTCGGACAATGGTTTCGGGAGCATTGTTGGTGTGGAGCGTGCTCATGACCAGGTGGCCCGTGGTCGACGCCTCGATTCCCATTTTTGCTGTTTCGTAGTCGCGCATTTCTCCGACCATGATAATGTCGGGATCGGCGCGAAGAAAGGATCTCATGGCAGCGGCAAAATCCAGGCCGATTTTGTGATGGATTTGCAGCTGCCGGATGCCCTGCTGTGTAATTTCCACCGGGTCTTCTGCCGTCCATATTTTTACATTGGGTCTGTTGACGATGTGCAGAGCAGCATGGGCGGTGGTCGTTTTTCCCGAGCCTGTTGGTCCGACCAGCAGAATCAGGCCGTATGGTTTGGCCAGTTGAGCTTTGAAGGATGTGTAAACACTTTGCGGCATTTCCAATTCTTCAAGGGTCATGATGGCTCCTCGGGTGAGAAGTCGCAAAACCACATCTTCCACATACCCGTGCGTGGGCAGCGTGGCTACGCGAAGTTCGATCTCATCGGCGCCAGGTACTTTGTATTTGATTTTGCCGTCCTGGGGAAGACGTTTCTCGGTAATATCCAGATCCGCCATGATTTTAATGCGGGAGACGATAGCTGATCGATATTCAAACGGGAAATTTTTGTAAGAAATGCATTCGCCGTCAATGCGGAAGCGGACTTTCACCAGTTTGTCTTTTGTGTCTGGCTCAATATGAATATCGGATGCACGCTTGTCAAAGGCCTCGTTGATGGCTTCATTAATTATTTTGACAATATTTACGTCCGATTCTGAAATACCTGCCGCCGACTCCTTTTTGGAATCGCCATTGATGACGGCGGACAAAGTGCTTTCATCTTCCGGCTGGGCAATGTCGTAAAAATATTCAATAAATTTAAGGATGTCCTGTTTTGTCGCGGACCGGTATTCCACGAATTTTGTTTTCAGAATATTTTCAATCATATCTCTTTTGAGAATATTGTTGGGATCATCGACAATGATGACGATCTTTCCCGCCTGTATTTCCAATGGCACCCACAGTTCTCGCCTCAGATATTCGTAGCGCAGGTTTTTCAGCAGATGATCCGGAATGGCATATTCCCGGCTGAAAAGAACGGAATTGACGGTAGTGCACAGAGCGGATTTGCCAGGAAGGGCCCGCTTCTGCGGAGCTTTTTTGTATTCGGCAACTTCTTCAGAATTTGCTCCGTTTTTATGATTCATGAGGATGTTCCTTTAATGCGGATTTTGACGTATTTGCGGGAATCCTATAATTTTTCCGGAAATTCTTCCGCCGGAAGAGCTTCCGGCGGAAGAATTTCTGTGAATCAGGGCTTTTCAACGGTCAGGGCGACTGCCTGGGTGTAACGGACGACCACTTCATCCCCCTTCTTGATTTGTTTGAATTTTTTTACTTGTTTGCCGACTTTTACAGTTTTGGCGCTTCCATTCGGAAGTTTGAGCTTCAACGTTCGTTTTGCGTAGTTGGCTGAAAGAACCTGAGCGGTTGCCTCGACGGTATCAACCACCACGGCGCCCGGTTTATATCCGATGGGCGCCAACTCGACGGTTGTGGTTTCCGAAGCCGCCGGTTTTGCATCAGATTTTTCGACAAAGACAGCGATGGATTCAACATATCTGGCTTTGATCTGATCGTTTTCCTTGATCTCGTCAAAGTTTTTCACTTCCTGGCCTAGAACCACATCCATCATATTCCCGGCCGGTCCCTTAATGGTAACCATGCGTTTTGCCTGGTCAACCTTGACCACCGTTGCAGTGATGGAAATCGCATCCACAGCCATTCCACCCGGCTTGGCCATCTCTTTTTCCTTTGCGGCCGCAAAGGTCACAAGCGACAGAATGATCAAGGATACTAATCCTAAATAAGCGAATTTCTTCATATACTCTCCTTTTTGATATTGTTTTTTCGATACACCCTGGATTCCGGAGTCCATGCGGGTAAAATCCGCCGTGTGCCGAAATCCATAAGAAACATTTTGAATTCTTATAACCTCCTTTCCTGTTTTTCGTTTCACCCGATTCCTTATGGGTTTTCAATTTTAGTTTTGCGGTTGCCGAAAAACATCTGGACGACCCTGTCTTTGCCGATGACGCGGATGATTTCCCTCAAAGCGCAGAAAACCAGCAAAAGTACCGTGAGCCACATCTGAATCAGAAAAAACCTGTACCACTCGATTTCGCTGAACAAATGCCGACAGGCATTGACAATACTTTCATGTTCAAAAATGAGGGGGATGATTTGCCCCAGGTAATGGACCAAAAGCGCGGCCAGAAAATAAATCAGACCTTTCCAGAGCGTGTTGTAAATCAGCGGGCGGTCGGGAAATTTGTTGACGAAGGGCAGTTTGTCAACGACCAGCACCACTTTTCCGACCAGGAGCCCTCCGATGAGCGCTGCTCCGAATCCCATCCACGGAATCCCATACTGGCGCATGATCAGCTTGGTCGTGGTGGCGATCAGTCCAAAGGCGATCGTGAAGAAAATGGTGGGCGGCAGAATTTCAAAAAAAGCGTTTTTGATTTTCTCCCGAATCTTCATGCGAGGCCTTTCTCCCGATCGGATGTGAAATAGGCCATGGCGTCGTTGAACCCGTCTTCAATCCGGCGATTCAAAGTTTTTCTGGAAAAATCACTGCCCGAACCGAAAGCGCCTGCTCCCGTTTCACCGATGACCAAAGCCCGGTCGATCTTGCGGTGGCGGATTAAGTCCTTGTATCCTTCGTGATCCCGGATGGGGCTATCAGCAGGCAGAGACTTGTCTATTTTCTGCATCAGATCTACAAAGGTTCCGTATTTATTGAATAATTTACTATCTGTGGCAAATTTACTCGAAAAAAGAAGATTATAGAAACGTTCTGAAGCTTCCGCAAGCGTTCGGGGCAATGCTCCCGACATGCGGTGCAGGGCAATCATGATGACCTCGCGTTCAATATCGGGATTGTCTGGTTCCACCTGTTCCAAGGCATTGACCGCCACGCCCAGCGGCATATTCAGAAAAATGCCACCGTCCCAGTAGTAATCGCCGTCAATTTTCGTCATGGGAAACGTTACGGGAAAACTGCCGCTGGCGATGATGTGGTCAAGCGTGAGGGTAGTTTTTGAGTTGTCGAACTTTGCATACTCGCCGGTACGGACATTCACTGCTGTGACGATCAGTCTTGTTTTTTCCGGCTGATTGAGCTTGTCCGGATCGACAAACTCCGTTAGCGTTTCCTTCAGAAGATCTGTATCATAAATACTGCTGGTTTGCGACGGCGCAAAAAATGGCGCGGAGAGAAATTCCTGTTTAAGACGATACATGCCCGGATTCCCCAGAACGGACAAGTTTTGCTCGGAGATGTCCGCAAGCGGCCGGGGAACGCCGGGCGGGAAAAAAGCAAAGGAAGGCAACCAGGAATACATTGGCCAGGTAACACAAAACCTTTCCCTCCAAAGCTTGTCCAGTGTTGCCAAAGGATCTTCCTTGGCTCCGACGAGGATGGCGGCATTGATGGCGCCAATGGACACGCCGCTGACGACTTTCGGAAAGAAATTCTTGCCGCGCACGCTAAAGAGCGCTTTGAGAACGCCGTATTCATAAGCTCCAAGGGCGCCTCCTCCCTGCAAAGATAGCGCGGTAATGATTTTTTTGTTTTCCGATTCGGACATGACTATCTCATCCTCTAATATAGTTACTTTTTTAAAGATTCTGCCGGTAGTTGCGCATCCGGTGTCCATCCACCGCCCATCGCTTTATAAAGATTGATCAACGCTTTGAAAAGGCCACCGCGCGTTTGAACATAGTTTAATTCGATGTTGAAAAGATTTCGTTCTGCGTCAAGAACTTCCAGATTGCTGCTATATCCGTTATCATAACGCAGGCGGGCCAAATCCCGGTAATTGCGAAGGGCGGTCAGCTGTTTGAACAGGGCGTCGAGCTGCACCCTGGTTCGGTTTTGATCCACCAGGGAGTCTTCCACTTCCCGGAAAGCTGTCTGAATCGATTTTACATAATTGAGCAGAGCCTGCTTCTGAACGGCTTCGGATGCCTTGACCTGCCCCCAGGTCCGCCCTGCCGTAAAAATCGGTACCGTGATGTTGGCTCCCAGATTCCAGAATTGGGCTGGTCCTGAAAACAAGTTGGAAAGATCCGCACTGGCGGAACCGTAGGTTCCCGTCAGAGAAAGAGAAGGGAAATACGCCGCTTTCGCGACGCCGATTTTGGCGTTGGCGGAGATCATGTCCTGCTCCGCCTGCCGGATGTCGGGGCGTCTGGATAGGAGTTCCGAGGGCAGGCCGGCCGGAACGGCGGGAAGCTGCAGCTGATCAATGGTTAATCCTCGTTCGACAGGTCCGGGGTTGCGGCCTAAAAGGAGATTCAAGGCATTTTCTTGTTGAGCGATGCTTTTTTCCAGTTTGGGGATTGTTGCCCGTGTGTTTTCGTATTCCGATTGCATCTGGCTCAATTCCATGTCCGATATGACGCCGGCTTCGAAGCGCAGTTTGTAAATTTCGAGGGAATCTTTTCGGGTTTCCAAGGTTTCTTTGGCAATGACCAGCTGGCGGTCGTAATCCCGCAAATCAATGTAAGCGTTTACCACGGATGCCATAAGAGAAAGCAAAACGGCGCGATGAGCTTCTTCCTTGGAGAGAAGATCCGCCCGTGCGGATTCGGTGGAACGTCTTACCTTTCCCCAGAAATCAATTTCCCAGCTGGCGCTGACATTAGCTGCATAGGTGGAATAGGGGTTATCCACACCGGCGGGCCAACCGGCATACCCTTGTTCCGTTGCCCGTTGTTTTTCGGCGGACAAGCCACCCTGGATTTTGGGAAACAGATCCCCCCGTGTTGCAACAAAGCGTCCCCTGTATTCTTCAATACGGGCCGCTGCAATCAGAACGTCCTTATTTTCTTTCAGAGCGGTTTCCATGAGTTTGTTCAAAACGGGATCATTGAACTGCTTCCACCAGCACTCGTTGATCAGGATTTGTTTTTCATCATCCGCAAAGCGCCACTGTCCCGGCGTCTGGACATCGGGACGCTGGTAATCCGGACCGACCGCGCAGGCGGCAAAAAGAAAAATTATCGAAAAAAGAAAGAGTTTTCGAATCATTTATGCTTCCTCCTCTTCCGGATGTTTCTCTGCACCCACGATTTGCTCTTGGTCTTCCGGCGTCGTCTGTCTTTCCTTTTTTCCGAATTTTTCGGTTAATCTTTCCAGAAGATAATAAAAAAGAGGAATAAAAAAGATGGCGATAAGCGTTGCGCCCAGCATTCCGCCGATGACTCCTGTGCCGATGGAATGCCGGCTGTTGGCGGAGGCGCCGCTGGCAATGGCCAGGGGGACGCAGCCCAGAATAAACGCCAGAGATGTCATCACGATGGGCCGCAGCCGCATTTTTGATGCCTGAACGGCGGCGTCGTAGGCGCTTAATCCCTCTTCCCGCTTTAAAACGGCGAATTCAATAATTAAAATAGCGTTTTTTGCAGCCAGGGCAATCAGAGTGATCAGGCCGATTTGAAAATAGATGTCGTTGTCCTGGCCTCTGAACCAGATGGCGAGCAGTGCGCCAAAAATGGCAAAAGGGACGGCCAGCAAAACGCCGAAGGGAAGAGACCATTTTTCATACTGGGCGGCCAGGATAAGGAAAACCATAATTAATCCAAATACAAAGACAATTGCGGTCGTTCCCCCTGATTTCTTTTCTTCAAAGGATTCTCCGCTCCATGAAAAGGAGAAGTCTTCAGGAAGGGTTTCTCTGGCGAGACGTTCCATTGCCTCAATGGCGTCTCCGGAACTGTATCCCGGGGCCGGCCCGCCGATGACTTTTGCGGCGGGAAAATTATTAAACCGGCTTACGACATCCGGACCGGTGGTATCTTTTTTGGTCACCAGAGCTTTCAGAGGCACCATATTACCGCTTCGGGACCGGACATAAATCTGATCCATGTCCTCGGGACGGGAGCGGTATTCGGGCTCCGCCTGGAGAATCACCTGCCAGAGGCGACTGAATTTTGTGAACTGGCTGACATAGGAAGAGCCGAAGAGAATCTGGAGTGTGTTATAGACATCTTCGACGGGGACACCCAGGTTTTCTGATTTTTCCCGGTCCACATCCACCATCAACTGCTGCGAATTCACGTTTAGAAGGGTTTTGACTTCCTGGAGTTCCGGCTGTTTCGCGGCTTTGGCGAGAAATTCCTGAGTCACGGTTTCCAGCTTGGACATTCCTCCGGAACCGCGGTTTTGAATCCAGAATTCAAAACCGGCGGTCACACCCAGTCCGGGAATGGAAGGAGGGTTTAGTGGCATCACCACGCCGTCGCGGAATTTCATAAAGGCCATGGACAATTTTTTAATAATCGCAGGCGCCTGGAGTTCTTCCTTTTCTCTTTCCTCATATTCTTTCAGAGACAGAAACTGCAGGCCCGCACTGGTTTTTAACTGTCCATCCAAAATGCTGTAGCCATCCACTTCCACCACATTTTCAATAGCCGGGTGCTTTTCGTAAAGCATTTTTGCTTTTTGGTTCAAGGCCTGCGTGCGATCCAGACTGGCTGCGTCCGGAAGGAACGCAACCCCCAGGAGATAACCCTGGTCTTCGGAAGGAACGAAACTGGTGGGAAGATGCCGAAACAGGCCGAAGATACCGGCCAGCATGATGACGAAGATGCAAAGTGCCAGGGAAACGCGCTTGATCAAAAGCTGAACACCGCGGGAGTAACCTTCTGTCAGGCTTGCGAATTTGGCTTCAAACTGCCTGAAAAACCAGTTTTTCTTTCCATGCTGGGGTTTCAGGAGAATGGCGGCCATTGCGGGCGACAGGGTCAGAGCGACCAGTCCGGAAAAAACGACGGAAATGGCAATGGTGATGGCGAACTGTTTGTAGAGCTGTCCCGTCATACCACCCAGAAAAGCGACAGGGATGAAGACGGCGCAAAGAACCAAAACGATGGCGACCACCGGTCCTGTAACCTCTTCCATGGCCTTTTTGGCCGCCTCCTTGGGCGAGAGGTGAAATTCCCGCATATTTCTTTCCACATTTTCGATGACGACGATGGCGTCATCTACAACGATGCCGATAGCGAGCACCATGCCGAAAAGAGTCAGCATATTGATGGAAAAGCCAAAAAGCGTCATTCCGATAAACGTTCCGATAATCGAAACCGGAACGGCCAGAATAGGAATGATGGTGGCGCGGACGCTTTGCAAAAACAGAAAAACGACGATGATGACCAGCAGGCAGGCCTCAAAAAAGGTATGGATCACCTCTTTGATGGAAGCCCGGACAAACTTGGTCGTATCCATGGCGATTTTGTAATCCAATCCGTCTGGAAAGCTTTTTTTGAGTTCGATGAGGGTTTTTTCAACCTGTTTGGAGACTTCCAGGGAATTGGCGCCAGCTTGCTGATACACGGCAATAACCGTCGTTTCTTTGCCGTTCATGCGGCTGCGCAATCCATAGTCTTTGGCGCCAAGCTCAGCCCGGCCCACATCTTTGAGGCGCACCAAGGCGGTTCCCTCGCTGTTCGAGCGCAAAATGATGTTTTCAAATTCCGAGGGTTCCAGAAGACGCCCTCTGGTGGTCACAGAAAAGGTTTGCTCTACGCGTCCTTTGGTTGGGGCCTGACCGATTTTTCCCACCGCGAATTGTTGATTTTGATTTCTGATGGCGTTGGCCACGTCGGAGGCTGTGATGCCCAGTTGGATCAGGCGGTCGGGTTTCAGCCAGATGCGCATGGCATAGTCGGGCATGCCAAGAATGGCGGCTTCGCTGGCTCCTGGAATGCGTTTGATGGCATCGAGGATGTATAAATTGGTATAGTTGGCCACGTAGCGCTCATCATACCGGTTGTTGGGCGAGTAAACGCCGATAATCATCAGGAAACTGCTGGATTTTTTGCTGACGACGACGCCCTGCTGTTGGACGGATTGGGGAAGCTGCGGCAGGGCCTGGTTAACCCGGTTTTGAATGTCCACCTGAGCCATGTCGGGATTCGTGCCGATGTCGAAAAAGACACTCAATGTCATCATGCCTGAACTGGAGCTTGTCGAGTTCATATAGATCATATTATCCGCCCCGTTTACCTGTAGCTCGATGGGTGCGGCGATGTTTTCGGAGATGACGTCGGCGCTGGCGCCGGGGTACGATGCTGAAACGGTAACCACGGGGGGCGTAATGTCCGGATACTGGGCGATGGGCAGGTTGGTCATGGCGACCAGACCCGCAAGTACAATGATGATGGAAATGACGGAAGCGAAAATGGGACGATCGATGAAAAAATGGGAAATCATTTGCGGCCTCCGCTAAGGTTTCTCCGGCTTTGCCGGAGATTTTGGTTTTTTGGCGGGGGGTTCGCCTTGAGCTGTTGCGACGCCAATCATTTTTAAAGGAGCTTCCGGAGACATTTTCAGTAGATTATCCAAAATGATTTGTTCTCCGGCTGTCAGGCCGCTATTGATAAAAATGTCGTTTTCATGCCAGTCGCCAACCTGAACGGAGCGAAACTGGGCCTTTCCATCCTTTCCGGCGACCCAGACGAAGAACCCCTGGGCGCCCTGACTGACGGCGGATCTGGGAACCAGGATACCGTTGGGACGGATGCCGCCCTTGAGGCGCACACGGACGAATTGTCCCGGCCGGATCACTTTTGGAGAATGAATGGGATTGGGAATTTCAGCGCGAACCTGGTAAGTGCCTGTTTCGGAACTGAAAGAAGGATCGGCAAAATTCAGCCTGCCTTTTTGCGGAAAGATCGAACCATCGGCCATTCTTACTTCCACTTCAAAATTGCTTCCTTTGGGCATGGTAAAGAGCCCCTTGGCGACTTGATCATTGAGCTTGAGGTTTTCGTTTTCCGAAATGCTGAAGTCAACCCAGATGGGATCAATTTTGGCCACATAGGTGAGCAGACTGTCCTGTCCCATGGAGATGTAGCTGCCTTCCTGCTTTTTTGCGCGACCGGCCAAACCGTCCACGGGTGAAACAATCGTGGTGTAGCTGAGTTTGAGTTCCGCGTCCTGGACGCTTCCCTGGGCGGAAAAAACGGCGGCACGGGCGGTTTTTTCCGCGCTGACGGCATCATCGAGATCTTTCTGGCTGGCGGCGTTTCTTTCCGCCAGAGGGCGGACCCGCTTCAGGGTGGATTCGGCGTTGATCAGTTTGGCTTCCTGCTGGGCCAAAGCGCCGCGGGCCTGCTGGAGGGATGCTTCAAACGGCCGACGGTCGATCTGGAACATCGTCTGACCGGCCTTGACTCTTCCGCCCTCTTCATAGGTTTTCTTCTCCAGAAAACCTTCAACGCGGGCGCGGATTTCAACCTGATGGGAGCTTTCCGTTGTGCCGACAAATTCAATATCAATGGGAACATCCTTCGGCGTGACGGTCATGACAGTTACGGGAATGGGGCCTTTTGGCCGACCGCCTTCCTCTTTTTTTCCGCATCCCTCCATACCCACCGCAAGGACGACCATGACGGAGAACATCATGACATTAACAAGAAACGATCCGGTAAACTGTCTTTTGCGGCTCATACTGCTCAAACCTCCATAAAGAATGAAATTTCTGGCATCTGTTTTGAAACGCTTATGTTGTTCTTTCCTATAAAGATTCCATCTGATTATCAAGTCTTTAATTCTTTTCGTTCAAAATCGTCTTCTGGACAAAGTCTCCGTGCCGGATCTGTTTCTTCACCACAAAACGTCCTTCTTCATTGACGAAATACACGGCATACAGATCATTGACGACATCTCCCCACGCGTTAAAATAAATTTCGCCAGTGAGGCCGGATTTATTAAAATAGCGCTTATGCAGATAATCGGCGACATCCTGTGCCTGTGCTTTTTTCAGCATGGCAATGCTTTCTGTGACGGCCAGAAAGGCATTTCCGGCCAGAAGAGGATAGACAGATGACAGATGTCCCTGGTAGGCGTTTTGAAACCGGTCCAGAAAAGCCTTGGTTTGAGGAGATTCAAGATGTTCGGGATTGGGAGGACTTAAGAAATGAAAACCGGTTGCTGCTTTTATGCCTGCAATTTCAACCAATTCCGGATGATTGACTCCGTCTCCCCCCATCAGGGGTATCTTCCATGAAAGTTGCTGTTTGGCCAGGAGAAGCTTCGCCGCTTCAGGATAGTATCCGGCAAAAAAAATCATGTCTGGCGCGGTTGCTTGGATTTTTTTCAGTTCTTCAGAATAATCGGTCTTTTCCGCCGGAAGGGAACCTTTGTAAACCGTGTCGATCATCCAGGAGTGCAAGGAGTTGTCGATGGATGACGCCAATTCCTTTCCATACAGGCTGGAATCGGAAAGGAGCGCGACTCTTTTGAAGTTCAGGAGTCGGACAATTCTGACAAAAGCCTTGGCCTGCTCGTCGTCTGGGGGGCAGGTGCGGAAAAAATAGGGGAGACCTTTCCGTGTCAGAGATACGGCTGTTGAACCGTAGGATATTTGAATAACCGCTGCTTCATGGAAGATACCCTGAACGGCCTTAGTTTGATCCGACAGGTGCGGTCCGATAACGGCAAACACACCCCGGGCAACAAGGCGCGCCGCTGCCTCCCTTGCTTCCTTTTCATTGTTTCCTTCATGCGCGGCGATGATTTCGACTTTGTATGGCGTCAACGCATTGCGCTGATTGATGTCGGATGCCAAAAGCTCCAGAACCTGGCGGGACTGGATTCCCACACTGGCGAAGCGGCCCGTCAGGGGGCCGAGAAAACCGATTTTGACGGTTTGTTCCGCAAAAGCGGTTTGTGCCAGAAACAGCACGCAAAACAGCAGAAATATTTTTTTCAAGATAGATTCCCTCCTGTGTAAACTTGCCGTTTTTACGGAGCGGCGGTTTTCAGAATATCGTTAAAGACCTCTTTCACGGTCTCATCATTGAGAATCCCTACATGGGTGGCGTCAAAACCGTACGTCCTGACGGCTTTCAAATAAACGCGCCTGTCCAGTTGGCTGCGTAACGTGATGGTTCCATCGCTGCTGATCCCGGACTTGTTGCGGTAGCCGAAAAACATGAAAAAGGGGAGGTCTTCGGGTAGCTCGTTTTGATAGATATTCTTCAGAAAATCGCTTTCCGCGGCCACATCCAGCCAGCAGGGGACCATGACGGGAGCGGTTTTTGCTCCTTCGCGGGCTTCCTCGATGCCCCCGTAAGGCGAGGAAAGAGAAATATACATTTTCAGATAACGGGGCTTGCCGTCCCGACATAAGCGGTCAATGGCGGAGCGAGCCACAAGACCTCCCATGCTGTGAGCCACAATGATCAGATTCGATATGCCATAGCCCGGTGTTTGATCCAGTAAAATGATTGAACGGGCCAGCATATTGCCGAGGTTTTTCAGGGGCAGACCGGAAGGATAATAGAAAAACCAGGACTGAAATTTTTCTTTATCCAGTCCGTCAACAAGATACTTCCAGTCCTGTGGTGTTCCCTCCACACCATGAACAAAAATCACCAGAGTTTTTTTGGGATTGTATTTTTCCAGTTGGAAAAGAGTTCCCTGGGTGTGAGCCAGAAACTCCATCGGACGGTAAAGACCCATCGTGCCGAATCGGGGAGCAAAGAAGTCGTCATCAAGCGGTACGTATTTGTTTTTGTGCGCTAAATTATGAAAATGAATTGGCAGATTGGCCGTTTGCGGATGATCCATATCCAGGTGGATGGCCGGTCCTTGAAGAAGAACAGCGTCTTGTGCGTATTTTTTCTGTACAAGAACGGGTTTGCCAGATTGTGTTTGTCCAACCAGTTCATTTTCTTGGAAAAAATCGTCGTGGTTCAGATCGGCAAAGACATAAAGATCATATTCGCCCTCCGGCACGAAAAGGGAATAGTAAAGAAAAGGACTGACCAAAACCCGTTTGGCGACAATTTCGCGGTGCTGGAATCGGTCGGACACCGCGACAATGAGGATCGTTCCATCGTAGCCAGGGCGGAATTTCAGTTCGCCGAAAAGCGTGAAGCAGTTTTCCGGCGCGAGCTCCCGCAGAAGTTCCATTTTCGGCTGATGGTCAAACTCGCTTTTTAAATCACTTTTTTGTTTCACAAATTTCAGATATTCGCATCCCGAAAACGATGCAAGAAAAAAAAGGATCAAGACCAGGCCAGGAATCCCGCCTGGCAATTTACAATGCGATTTATTCATGGCGAACCTCCGGATCAACCCTCTGGTAAAAATATCATGGCTTCTTTGGCTGGTTTCCAAGCGGGTTCTTTTTAGACGCAATCCGGTGTTCCCGTCAATGAAAATATGTCTTTTGTTTGTTTTGATTCGCCAGGTACGCGATCCATTTGCTTGAGGTTTAGAGGTTGGTCAGGGATGATTTGTAACGGGATGATAGCGACCGTTTTTCAGGGCGGCGATCAAATCCTTACGGCTGGTAATACAATCCTCAAAACGGGTTGCGGAACGTCCTAGCTCATCCGGTGAGTGCGCGTCGCTGCCTCCGCACAGAAAGAGCGGATGTCGCAGGGTAAGCTCTTGAACTTTCCGGTTTTCCTCTTCGGAATTCCGACCGTTTACGCCTTCGACGATGCGGCAGGCGTTTTGTTTGAGCAAATTCCGATTGAGACTTCTGCCTTCCCGGCACGGGTGAGCGCCGATGGCAACGCCCTCTCTGTCGGAAACGATTTGCAAAAGCTCGCGAGAGGAAAGTCCCGGCTTCAAATCCTCAAAAGGGCCGAATAACAGAAAATCCCCGTCGGGCGTATCGTATTCCATGCCGAAAAGCAGGCAGAAGCCGTTGTCTTGAGGGCCTTCGGCGATTTCGTGACGGATGTCCATGCTGTTGTGGTCGGTGACGGCCACACCGTCGAGGCCGCGGCTTTTGGCCAGGCGGATGATCTCAGCCAGTTCCAGACGGCTGCACGGCGAGTGCGTGGTATGAACATGAAGATCAAAAATCATGTTGACTCTATACAGCTTTATTTGCAATAATACCAATAATTTTAAGGAATAACGCTTGATGATTTATTCCCTTACGGAATAGTTGTACAAATTTTATCGCCGTTTCATCGACGGGGATAAACGTATGGAGGCTTCATGAAAAAATGTTTGCTGATTCTTCTGGACGGTCTGGGCGACCGGTCTTTCCTTTCGCTGGAGCATCGTACTCCCTTGCAGGCCGCTTATACGCCAGCTCTGGATGCCATTGCCCGGAGCGGCGCAAGCGGGCTTTATCATGCCGCAAGTCTTGGGCAGGCGCTGCCCAGCGAAAACGCCCATTTTGCGATCTTCGGCTTCGACCCCGACGACTTCCCCGGCCGGGGGGCACTGGAGGCTTTAGGGGCGGGTGTGGCTCTTTCTGAAAACGATGTCGCGCTTCTGGCTCATCTGGCGAGTCTTAAAGAGGACAAGGGCTTCCTATTTACCCGGCGGGACACGCCGGCCGCGTCGCCCGCAGAAATTGAGGCCATTCTTTCCGCGCTTCCTGAAAAACGGATCGGAGAGGTTCGGATTCGCTTCCATCCTATCAAAGGTCTTTTTGGCGTTTTGATCCTGCAGGGCAATGTCAGTCCCTATGTCACTGATACCAACCACATGACGGACGGATGGCCTTTAATGGCGGTGGCGCCCTGGCAGCCGCATGCCCGGGATAACGCCGCGCGCGAGACGTCGAAAGCTCTTTCACGCTATCTTATCGACGTTTACCGGCATCTGGACGCGCATTCCGTCAATGCGGAAAGACGGCGTCGCGGAAACGATTCCATCAACGGACTGGTGACGCAGCGGGCGGGGCGGATCAAAACCATTTCGTCTTTTTCGGAACGTTATGGCTTAAAGGGGCTCTCGATTTCTTCCGGTGCGCTCTTCAAAGGGATGTGCGGTTATCTGGGGCTGGATTTTTTGCGGGGACGAGAATCCGATAATCCCGAAGAAGAAATTGCGGGGCGTCTGGTACAAGCCCGTGACGCCTTTGATGACTATGACTTTATTCATGTCCATACCAAAACGCCGGATGAAGCCGCCCACAAAAAAGATCCCCTTTTGAAAAAAAGCGTCATTGAAGCTCTAGACCGGGGCATAAGCCGGACGATTGGACCGTTTCTCGCCGATCCGGACATGCTGGTCATCGTAACGTCGGATCATTCGACACCCAGTGAAGGACCGCTCATCCATTCCGGAGAACCTGTGCCGCTGACCATGCACGGGTGCGGCGTAAGGCAAGACGGTGTGCAAACCTTCGACGAAGTCGCCTGCGCGCCGGGCGCGTTGGGAATGGTTCGAGGCAAGGAGATAATGTATCTTGTTCTTAATTATCTGAACAGAGCCAAGCTTGTGGGCATTATGGACACGCCCGTCGATCAGCCCTTCTGGCCGGGGCTTTATGACTGGTTTTCCTTGAAAGGCGAGAATTCAGGGGCAACAGAGGATACGGACCCATGAGCGAAAATAAATCAAGAACACTGGATTCTCTTTATGAAACGGGCGTCATCCACGGCCGCTTTCAGATTTTGCACTACGACCACCTGAAATATCTGCTGTCCGGCAAGGCGCTTTGCCGCCATCTGGTGGTGGGCGTCACCAACCCTGATCCGTTGCTGACGTTGGAAGATACGTCCGACCCGGAAAGAAGCCTTCCTTCAGCCAATCCGCTGACCTATTATGAACGGGCCGTCCTGATCCGTCTGGCCCTTGCCGAAAGCGGCATGGGGCTTGACACATTTACGATCGTGCCGTTTCCTGTTAACCGGCCGGAGCTGTACCGGTATTATGTCCCTCTGGACGCCGTCTTTTTTCTGTCCATTTATGACGATTGGGGGAGGAAAAAGAAAGCGCTTTTTGAAGAACAGGGACTGAACGTTTTCGTTTTGCGGGAGACGTCCGTTGACCAAAAGGGAATCTCCGCAACGACCGTCCGCGAGGCGATGATCAACGACAAAACCTGGGAGCATCTGGTTCCCGCCAGCGTGGCGGAAAAGCTCAAGGCATGGGGGATTCCTAATCGGTTGAAAAATAAATATTTGGAATAATCCATTCCTTAATATTCCAATTAGTAATTGGATTTATTCCAGACAATCATATATAGACTTTCCTGAAGTATGGACATCTTACTTAAGGAGACTATATATGACGAGTAATTCAGAACATAAAGACTGGGAACCCCAAATAGCAGCCATTGTCTGCAACTGGTGCACTTACGCTGGCGCCGATCTGGCCGGCATCAGCCGGATTCAGTATCCACCCAATGTCCGTATTATCCGTGTGCCCTGCACGGGCAGAATCAATCCTTTTTATATTGTAAAAGCCCTGCAAACCGGAGCCGACGGTATTTTAGTATCTGGTTGTCATCCGGGCGAATGCCACTACATTTCGGGAAACCTGGTGGCGCGCCGGAAATTCGCGGTGCTGAAAAGCTTTTTGAATTATATCGGCATCGAAAGCGATCGGACGATGTTTACCTGGGTATCCGCTTCCGAAGGTGACCGTTTTGCCCAGGTCATCCGGGGTGTGACCGAGAAGGTCAGAGCGCTGGGGCCGGCCAATAAACTGGTTAAAAAACTTTAGAAAGGGATTCTTATGCTGAATGTTACAGACAAAGCTTCGGAAGTTATCGCGGATTTTATGAAGAATCAAAAAGAAGGCGCGGCCATTCGCGTGTTGTTGAATATGGCCTGTTCCGGGCCCTCTCTGAGCATGGCGCTCGATGATGCCAATACGGAACTGGACGAAGTGATTTCCGCCGCTGGCGCGACATTCGTCATCGAAAAAGAGCTTTTAGATCAGGTCAAGCCGATCACCATCGATTTTATCACCACACCGCAGGGGGCGGGTTTCAAGCTGACATCCAGTTTGCCTGAAGGCGGCGGCTGTGGTTCCTGCAGTTGTCATTAAATGCCTGCGGGAAAATGGAAACTCTCTTTTACTGAGGAGATGGAGAGATACTTTAAATCTCTGGAAATTGAATCAGATTACCTCATGAATCTGTTAAGCACAACGGTCAGAAAAATTATTCATTCTGGCTTTGGGCAGAATTTGTCATTTGGATCCGTGATCGAAGGAAATACGATTGCCGGCGGCATTGCGGAACTTACCGTAGATCACTGCATTCGCATCAATTCCCTGCAGTTGAATCAATTGGATGAGGATGTCGCAATGGCGCTGATTGCCCATGAACTTGCCCATGATCATTTAAAGCATTTCCAGCATTGGAAAAATCATCTGGAAAACGAATACAATGCCGACAAGCTGGCCAGGGAATGGGGATTCAATATCGATCGGTTTCGCAAGATATGCGGACCGCCTCGCCTCAACAGCCGATTGTTGCAAATCGCCGTCATAAACTAAATTCATATGATAAAAGATTTTACAGACAGAAATGAGCGATTGCCGCGCGCTGATATGCGGCAACCGCTCATTTCAGGCGCGCCCTATTAAGGCAATTTTTCAATCCGTACCGCGCAGGCCTTGAATTCAGGCGTTTTGGTCACCGTGTCATACGCGTTGTTCGTCAGCCAGTTGCAGTTTCCCTCGCGGTAATGGAAGGTCATCCAGACCATGCCTTTGGGAACCTCATCGGTCACCCGCGCCGGGACGTTGACTTTCCCGCGTCGGGATTCCACAACAATCAGTTCTCCATCCTCAATGCCTTTTTCGCGCGCGTCGGCAATGGAAATATCAGCGGTTTCCTGTTTATAAATTGTGTCCATGCCGCTTCGTCCTGTCTGCGTGCGCGTATGATACTGAGGAAGCCTACGCCCGGTGCTTAAAACCAGCGGGTAATCCTTGTCGGCAATTTCTTCGGGCGGTGTCCAGTCGATGCCTTTGAGCACGCCCAGACCACAGGTGAATTTTCCGTTCTTATGCACAATCGGCGTACCGGGATGAAGTTCGCTGGGGCAGGGCCATTGCAGACCGTCTTTTTCAATCCGGTCAAATTTGATTCCCGCAAACATCGGACACAGAACGGCCAGTTCGTTGTCGCATATTTCGCGCCCGCTCGCGGCTGGCCAATCATGTCCCATTTTTCGGGCCAGTTCCTTGAATATCCACCAGTTCGGTTTGGCAATCCCCGGAGGAGTTTTGATCGTCCGGACGAGGCTGACTCGTCGCTCCAGACTGGTGAAAGTGCCCTCATCTTCGCACCAGGATGCGGAAGGCAGAATTACATGCGCAAATTTTGTTGTTTCATTTGGGAAAATATCTTGAACAACCAGAAACTCGGCTGCGCTCAGGCACTTTTCCGTGTGCGAAATATTGGGTTCGGCATTGGCCAGATTTTCTCCAAATACCCACAGGGCCCGGATTTTTTTCGTGAGCAATCCGTCCATCATGGCGTTGATCATGATGCCCGGTTTGTCGGGAAGCGTTTCCACGTTCCAGGCCTTCTGGAACTTTTCCCGGTTTGCGGCCACGGTCACACTCTGATAACCGGGAAAAACAACCGGCAACGCCCCCATGTCGCAGGCGCCCTGGACGTTATTTTGTCCGCGCAGCGGATTCACACCGCCGAATTCAATCCCCATATTGCCTAAGAGCATCTGGAGATTGGCGCAGGACATAACGTTATTGGTGCCACAGGAGTGCTCCGTGATCCCCAGGGTGTAAATCAGCATGCATGGCCTGGTTGCGGCCATTTCATGAGCGATTTGAATTATTTTTTCAGCGGGGGCACCGCTGATTTCGGCGGCTTTTTCCGGCGGATAATTCATGACCGCTTTTTTAAGCTCGTCGAATCCCGTGCAGTTTTCCTCAACGAATTTTTTGTCGTATAAATTCTCATTAAGCAAAACATTCATGATGCCGTTGAGAAACGCCACGTCGGAGCCGACCTTGATCTGGGCGAAGATATCGGACATCTTTGCCAAGTCGTGATACCGAGGATCGGCAACGATCAGCTTCGCTCCTTTCAATTTCGCCTGCTTGACATAGTAGGAGGCCACGGGATGCGCTTCCGTCATGTTGGTGCCGATGCAGAAGAACATCTTGGCGTCTTTGTACTCGGCAATGGAGTTGGTGCCGGCGCCCGATCCGAAAGAAGCGGCGAGTCCAGCGACGGTCGGCGCATGGCAGACGCGGGCGCAATGGTCAATATTGTTGGTTTGAAAGACAGCCCGAAACAGCTTTTGCATGTTGTAGGAATCTTCGTTGATGCTCCGCGCGCAACTGATGCCGGCTAAGGAATCCGGTCCCTGCTGGGCAATGATCTCCTTGAACTTTGCGGCCACCAGATCCAGCGCTTCATCCCAGGATGCTTCGCGGAATTGGCCATCATTCTGACGAATCAACGGTGTTTTGAGTCTTTCCTCCGAATAAATAAAGTCGTAGGCAAAGCGGCCCTTTACACACAGGCGGCCGTAGTTGGGCGCTCCATCCTCGACGCCGGTTATTTTCACGATTTGTTCGCCATGAACATGCAGGTTCTGCTGGCAGCCCACTCCGCAGTAGGGACAGGTCGTGCGGACATTTTTCACTTCCCAGGCGCGTCCCAGTCCCTTGGCTTTCTTTTCTGAAAGCGCTCCGGTCGGACAGACTTGCACGCAATGGCCGCAGAAAACACATTCACTGTCGTGATAGGGGTTGTCACCGCCCGTGACAATCTTGCTTTCCGAACCCCGATAGCCCTGCGAGATGGCGCGGTTGACCACGACTTCATTGCAGGCCTGTACGCAGCGACCGCAAAGAATGCAGCGGCTGAAATCACGGACGATAAAGGCATTATCCTCTTCTGTTGGATAGATATCCCGCTCGTCCTTTTCCAGAAATTGCAGATTCGTGATTTTATAAAAGTAGGCTAAATCCTGCAGGCGGCAATCACCGTTGGCCGGACAGGTTAGACAATTATGCTTGCCCGCCGCCAGCAGAAGCTCGACATTGAGCTTGCGGGCGCGATGAACCAAATCGCTGTCTGTAATAACTTCCATTCCCGGCGTGACCGGTGTCGAACAAGCCGCCTGAAGCGATCGTGCCCCCTTGACCTCCACGCAGCAGATCCGGCAGGCGCCGGTCGGGGTAAATCCTTTCAAATAACATAATGTGGGAATCGCAATCCCGGTGTTTTGCGCAGCGGCCAGAATCATCTGTCCCGGTTGATAGGGCGTCTCCTTCCCATTTAAAATAAATGTATCACTCATCATGATCTCTCCTTTCAATCTTTCCAAACTGTTTTCGACAGTCTCATCGAGCCTAAGCCGCCTTTATGCTGAATGTCCGTGGGCATTGTTTTTCTTTTCCTTGCCCCAGGCCACCAGTTTGCCTTCATGCTCCATCTCTTTGACCCACTTCGGATGCAGCATCGTTAAAACCTTCTTATCCATCCAACCGGTGATCATCGCATCGACCGATCCCGGGTTGCCAATCGTGCCCAGGTAAAGGTGAATGAAGAAGAAGGCGAAAATCGCCACAAATCCCAGCGCATGCAGCGGATACATCCACTGCACCAGGCCCACCGGCAGAGACATGGGAAACCACATCACCAGGCCGGTCAGGATCATCAAAATGCCGCCGCCCGCCACGACCAGAAAGAACGCCTTCTGGCCGGGATTGTATTTCCCCGTCTCGGGTACTTTATCCACATGCCACAGGTAGCCGCCCGCAGCCTTGATCCATTCCAGATCTTCCGGGAAAACAAAAACGCCCGCTTCTTTCCACCACATCCGGATGACCAGCCCAAGCGATATGGCAAAGAACAATCCGGTAAAATTATGAACCAGTTTCAGGTTCTTCAGGCCGCCGAAAAAAGCTCCAATAAAATTAAACGTCTGGAACATCATGCCCAGTCCCGTCACACATAACAGCAGACAGGAAAGAGCCACCATCCAATGGACAATTCTTTCATAACTGTCCGTTACTTGTACGTATCCTTTTTTCATGGTTATTCTTCTCCCTTCTTTTCTTCCACGCCCGTTCCCTCATGGGGAACTTTCGGCCCGTGGATCATGTAATGGAGGAAGGCGCCGCCCATGACGCCTCCGCCGGCCAGCAGGCTGAGAGGCTTGAAGAGGTCTTTCCAGATCGTCACTGACGCGGGCACGGTCGGATTCACCGGCAGTTCGTCGTAAACTTCCGGTTTGAACTGCAGGATGTAAATGACGTGCGTGCCATCGACAAATTTGTCGCCGTAAACATTGGCGTCGCCTCCAAGTTTTTTAACCCTGGCGTATGCTTTTTTGATCATCTCGTCTTTTGGTCCAATCGTTAAAGCCTTGGTGATACAGGACTTCACGCAAGCCGGCGGATGGCTTTGGGATATGGGGTTATAACAAAGATCGCATTTGTAAACCTTGTCGGTTTTGGCATCGTAGCGCGGAACATGGAACGGGCAGGCCGCTACGCATTCCTTGCAGCCGATGCACTTCTCGCGGTGAATCCCGACGGTTTTCATCTCCGTATGATACAGAGCGCCGCTGGGGCAGACTTTGACGCAGGCGGCGTCGGTGCAGTGCATGCAGCCGTCTTTGCGGAAGATCCATTGGAATTTGCCGGTGGCTTTATCCACATGCTCCTGGAAGCGGATCAGCGTCCAGGTATTCCATTGCAAATCGGGCGGATTCTGGTAAGTGCCGGTTTGCTTCGTCCGCAGACCGGGCATTTCATTCCACTGCTTGCAGGCCACCTGGCAGCCGCGGCAGGCGGTGCACAGTGTGGTATCAATTAATTTTACGAGTTCAGGTTTATTCATGGTCGCTTCCCTCCTATGCCTTTTCTATGTTGACCATGAACGCCTTATACTCGGGGCAGAAGGTGTTTGCGCAGCCAACGGTGGGGGTTAAAAAGTTTGTCGTGTCGTCTTTGGTATCCTTGGGAAACAGCCAGCCGTAATTGAACGGCATCCCGACCTGATGAACCGTTTTCCCTTCAATCGTAAACGGTTTGAGGCGCTGGGTCACCATCGCCACAGCCGTGACGGACCCGCGAACCGAGCTGACTTTCACACGTTCGCCGTTTTTAATGCTTTTCTCTTTGGCCAGCACATCGCTCATTTCTATGTATTGTTCCGGCTGCGCTTCCAGAAGCCACGACTGCCAGCGGGTGAGCGCGCCCGAGCACCAGTGTTCGGTGCAGGAATAAGTTGTGATGACATACGGGAATTTTTTGCTGGCTCTTTCGATCTTGTCCCGGTCACTCTTAAAAATTTCAATTGCGGGATTAATGAGCTGCCCCGACATCGGATTTTTGGTGAGCGGCCCTTCCAACGGTTCGTAATGCTCGGGGAATGGACCATCGGCCATGCCTTGTCCGAAGATCGCGCCCAGTCCGTCTCTTTGCATGATGAAAGGATATTTGCCTTCCTTTTCCGCCATTGGCGGCCATGGACCATCCGGCACATCGCCGATCCATTTGCCGTCCTTCCATTCCAGAAGGTTACGCTGGGGATTGTATGGTTTGCCGTTCAGATCGACGGAGCAGCGGTTGTAGAGGATGCGCCGGCCAACCGGCCAGGCATAAGACCAGTTAGGGAAGAGCCCCAGGCCTGTCGGATCTTCCTTCCCCCGGGATTTCATCTTGTTGATGCCGTCCGCGGTGTAGCTGCCGGAGATGCACCAGTTGCCGCACGCCGTCTTGCCGTCGGCCTGGAGATTGCCGAATCCCGGCACCAGTTGACCTTTCTTGAACTCGGTTTTCGTGCCTTTAGCCTTGTCTTCGATGACCGTGTCTTCCAGGAAGACGCCGTTGATCCGCTGCGCCGTCTTTGTGGCGCTGAAATGGCCGTCTTTATCCAGATAGTTCCAGTACAGATTCAGGATGGGCTCCGGATGAACGCCGCCTTCCTTGGCATACAGGTCCTTGACTGCCTGCATGATTTTGATCTCAATTTCACCCACGGGGATGCACTGATCCGGTCCGTCGCAGGCTTTTTCTTTCCACTGCACCCAGCGGCCGGAATTGGAAATGCTGCCTTCCTTCTCCATGGAAGCGGAAGCAGGCAAAAGAAATACCTCCGTCTTGATATTTTTGGTGTCCACGCCGGGCGCCCGCCAGAACTGGTAGGTTTCATTGTCGAAAATATTTTCGCCGATCAGCCAGTCGAGCTTTTCGAGCCCCTTGCGCACCTTGCTGGCATTGGGGGTGCTCACGGCGTTGTCCGCGCCAATGCAGAAGAAACCCTTAATCTTACCCTCATACATCCTGTCGAACATGTGCATTGTGGAATAGTGTTTCCCGTCGTCCATCTTCGGCAGCCAGGTATACCCGAAATCGTTTTCCCTTGTGGCCGCTTTGTCAAACCAGGCCTTGAGCAGGCTGACCATGAACTTCGGATAATTCGAGTAGTAGTTGGCCGACTTCGGATCTTTCGATACCGGCGTGTATTTCGTTAAATATTTTTCCAGCGTATCGAGCGATGCGGAAGGCGTCTTCAGATAGCCGGGAAGAATGTGGTAAAGGATGGCATGATCGGTGGAACCCTGTACATTGGGTTCGCCGCGCATGGCGTTGATGCCGCCGCCCGCGATGCCCACATTGCCCAGGAGCATCTGGACAAGCGTCATGGCGCGGATGTTCTCCACGCCGACGGTATGCTGCGTCCAGCCCAGAGCGTAGCATTCCGTTCCCGCCTTATCCGGAACGCCAGTTGCGCTGTAGATCTCGTAAACTTTGAGCAGGTTGTCTTTCGATACGCCGGTAATACCGGAGACCTTATCGAGCGTATAGCGGGAATAATGCTCCCTCATGAGTTGGAATACCGAGCGGGGATGTTGCAGCGTCATGTCCCGCCTCGGAATGCCACTTGCGTCATATTCATAAACCCAGGTATCCTTGTTGTACTTGCGTTTATCAGCATCGTAACCGGAGAATAAGCCGTCTTTAAAATAAAAACTTTCGTCCACAATAAAGGAAGCGTGAGTGTAATTGAGGACATACTCCTTAAAATATTTCTGATTTTCAATAATGTAGTTGATCATGCCGCCCAGGAAAGCGATGTCCGTGCCGGAGCGCAGCGGCACATGGAAGTCACAGCGGGCGGAGGTGCGTGTATAACGTGGATCAACATGGATGACCTTCGCGCCCCTCTCCTGCGCCTTCGTGACCCAGCGGAAACCCATGGGGTGATTCTCCGCCATGTTGCTCCCCATAATCAAAATGACATCGGCGTTTTGCATGTCGATATAATGGTTCGTCATGGAGCCGCGGCCGAAAGATTCGGCCAGCGCGCCGACCGACGGGCTGTGGCAAACCCGGGCCTGGTGATCCATATAGACAACGCCCAGAGCGCGCGCCACGGTGGTGATCAGCCAGCACTCCTCGTTGTCCACATTGGAACTGCCATAGTGGCCGATCGCTTCGCAGCGGTTGACCAGCTCGCCCTTAGCGTTCTCTTTGATGAAATTCTTGTCGCGGGTGTCCTTGATCAGGCGGGCCATGCGGGGCAGCGCCCATTCCCAGTCCTTTTCCTCCCATTTGTCGCCGCCAGGCCCGCGATAGAGAACCTTGCGCAGACGGTGTTCATTGGCTTCCGTCATCTGGAAGAAACCAGCCCCCTTGGCGCAAAGCGCTCCCTCGTTAATGGGATGGTCGGCGTCGCCTTCGATGTTGATGATCTTCCCCGTTCCCTTATCCGTGCTGCAGACAAGCCCGCAGCCGCAGGAACAGTAACAGCAAATCGTCGTTGACTGCCGGGCCATCCTGATCCGGTTCATCTTGTTTAGCTCGTCGGCGTAGGCTCTGGTCGGACCGAGATTGAATCCCAGAGACGACAGAGCAACCCCGCCGCCCATAGCCCCGGACATCTTCAAAAATCCTCTTCTACTAATGTTCATGAACTTTTTCTCCCTTCTGTAAGAAAAATACTGATTGTCTCAAAGACGCAACTTCGCGCATGCCTGATGCCGGACGCAACAATGGACCATGCACCCGGCGGCAGCCGATGCTGTGTCTTCAAAATCATTTTCTAAACGGGTTTGGTGAAATACAGTGACCAAACTCGGTTTCCTTTCTGCGCCGCCAATCTATCCGGCAGAGCAGTTTAGAAAACCTAGGCGGTCTGCGGGAGGAGTAAGGCGGCTGAACGGTTCTTAAGGAGCTCTACAAGCCCCTCAGAAGCGCGTCATCGGCGATAAATTTTAAATGGCATGAACATTACATCATCCTACCTTTTTTATTATTCTCATAATTAATCGGGGTATATTGACCAAAAGTCCCAAATAGTCAATATGTTATATGAAACATATTTAACTTTAGTGAATGTTCAATATAACAATAAATAATATCATCCAGTCCACCCACTGGCGATTGAGGCGGCGATTTTCATTTGCCGCTTTTGTTCTTTTCGTCATCGGAACCATCTGTTTGGCCTTCTCCAATTTTACGGAAGAAAGGGCGAAGAGCGACTGGAATCAGAAAAGCGCAGACAGCGACAACAATGCCGATGATCAAGCCCCGGATGTTTCCCCGAAGGATCAGCTCGCCCAGCGAGCTGCCGAACGCCACAAAAGCAATGCAGGCGGGAAGCATAAAAACAAAAGTGCTCCACAGGTAGTGGCGGAAAGGAATGGGCGTCAGACCGAAAAGGTAATTCAACAGGTTGAAGGGAAAAACGGGAATCAGACGGGTGAAGGCGACGGCTTTCCAACCATGCAAGTTCACTTTATTCTGAAGCCAGTTCCAGCGATCTTCGGGGATTTTAGCTTTTACGGCATTCTGAAACAGATAGCGGGAAAGGAAAAAAGGCAGACAGGCGCCAAGCGTCGCCCCGGTTATGGAAAAGATCACGCCCCAGACCGGCCCCCAGAAAAATCCGGCCGCAAGCGTAAGCGGAATGCTGGGCAGAAACAAAGACGGCGCAACGGAATAGATGCACAGAAAAATCAGGGGGGCCGCCACAGGATAACGACTGAAGAGATCAGTCAGGCCTTCTGCAGAAAAGCCATGCTGGCGGGTCATACCAATCCCGGCAGCGATCAGAACGAGGAGGAGAATTCCCAGCCAGAATTTAACCGTTTCCAGTCTGGTTTTCATGGCCAGTACGAAGCGGTTGGCCCATTGCGTAAGCGGAGACGAAACTTTTTCGCGCGGTGCTTTCGAGCTCAGGCCCTCCAGAAGATGCACCGCTTTTATTCCCCGTTTCAGAAACCGGTTCTGGCAGCCAGCGCAATAGGTGACCAGCGTATTCCCATCGGCTTTTTCAATGATTTTCTGCAGAAAACGGTCGGCCAGCTCAAGGGATGTGGAACTGAGCCCGCCGCCGTTCCCGCAGCACGGGGCTTCGGCAAAAACAGGAGTATCCGCCTGCAAATCTTTTGTTGGTCTTTGAAGATGAAGAAAAACACCCCGCGCGCTGTTCATAATGCCTTCCCAGTGCGAGGATGGACAGGGGTGATGCAGATAAGTCATTCCATCCCATTTATTTTTAAAACATTCGGCCGGCAGGACATCAAGGATAAACGCCACCTCAATGCCCTCAAGGTATCGCGACAGGAGCTTGTAGCAGTTCAGGCAGCCGGTAATCACTGTTTTAACTTTACGATCATGAAGACGCTTGTTGATTTCCCGCAGAGCCGCCCGGGACGTATCTGTATCGCCAAATCCGTGAACCGGATCGAAACAGCAATCCAGCGCGAGACCGACATTTTTCTGCAATCGGCTGCCGAGAACAGAACAAATTTCACTGACCAATCCCGGCCGGCTGGCGGCCAGAGCGCAGCCCGGCCAGAACACCGTTTCCGCACTTTTATAAAATGAAAAGGGAAACCCGTGCCCGGCTTTGGCAAAGCCGCGCGCTCCATCCAGAGCTTTGCAGACGGGCTGGGGAATCCGGCCTTCAAGAACCAACCGTTCTTTGGTTGCAGCAAATTCAGTTGAAGGCGATAATTCCAGTGGACAAGCCGAATCGCACCGGCGGCAGGAGGCGCAGTAAAAAGACGCCTCCGGCCGCGTGGTGAGAATTTCATCCGGTGTTCCGTATTCGGCAAGGAAAGGGCATGCCTCCTTGCAGATACCGCATCCTGTGCAATTATCCTGAAAATCACTCACAGCTTACTTTACTTTTTCAATCGGGAAATCCGCTTCGTCCCAGGCCTTGATTCCGCCCGGATAGCGATAGACGTTCTTATAACCCAGTTTCACCGCCCACATGGCGCCGTTGTGGCTCCGGGTGCATTTCACAAAACCGCAGTAGAAAACAATCAAGCGGTCCTTATCGGGACCCAGAAGTTTTTCCAGGTCTGCTTTGGTTTTGTCATCTATAGTTTTCATCTCGGGAATGGGGAACAGCATCTGCACCGCACCCGGAACATGCTGCTTTTTATAGCTGTCTTCAAAGGGCATGGTATCGACAATCAGCATGGCTTTTTTCTGATCGATCCAGTTTTTCAGCTCCTGCGTGGCGACAATCTTATACCCGCCTCTCTGGACTTCCGCGGCAAACGTGACGGCAATCTTTTCCGTATCCAGCTCCTTAGTTCCCCAAGCCATGGCACCTCCTGCCAAACCAAAAACCAGCAAGGCTGCAACAGAAACACTCAACACGCTTCTTTTGAACTTCATACTTTCTTCTCCTTTCGTTTTTCATTAATTCAGGCTTCCCTGTGAAACCATCCAATCCTGACAATTAAAATTTCCGCAACTTACTCTACCTTAATAGCTCTTGCCTTTGCCCAGCGGGCAACATACAAGTATGGCATCACAATGCCGATCAGCGCCAGATCACGATAAAAGGCCGCCCGCAACCCCGCCTGTTTGTCCAGTTCTTCCGCGCCGAAACATCCGCAATCAACATTTAAGTCTCCCAGAACTCCATAACCCAAAACAAAGATAAACACGGCCAGAAGGACCGTGATCAGATGATGTCCCCAAATCCGGTCAAAAAGCAGGGCCATGCCCGCAATCACCTCGATAATCGGCAGACCGATAGCCACAACGGGCAGAAATAGTTCCGGGACGAGGTCATAGGTTGATATCGTGGCGGCAAAGTCTTTGGGATCAAAAAGCTTGACAACTCCTCCGTAAATGAAAAGAGCGGCCAGAGCGAACCGGATAATCCGGTATGGCCAGGGGCTGGCCAGAATATTACGGACAAAGTCTTTCATTTTGCTTAAATCAGTATTTTTGTGCATTGAAAATTCCTGTTCCATCTAAATATTTCATGGTTTGCGACATCAGTGCCCTGTTCCTATTTCTCATGTAATATTGTTTCAGATCATCGATCTCATCAATATCAGACCATGGTTCCAGTCGTGCGCAGACAAACCCTGCCTGGGCGACGCACTTGAGCGTTTCGGTGAAAACCGCGTTCGTGCTCCAGGGAATGCCGGAAAACATCGACTTGCAAAGGCAGTCGCGATTACAGCCGAATAGATAATAACCGCCATCCGTTCCAGGTCCAAGCACAACATCCGCCGCCGCCAGTTTTGTAAAAGCCTGATTGATCATCCGGGCCGGAAGATCGGGACAGTCGCTGCCGATCAGCACCGCGCGCTCGAAACCCAGCTCAAAAACGTCCAGAGAGGCATTATACATGCGCTCGCCAATATCCTTTCCCCGCTGTCGAATAACGCGCCATGACGGAAAGTCGGAAAACACAGCGGCATCAGGGCCGTCATGCACCATCACCTTTTCAGCGTTGACCTCGTAAGCCATTGACGCGATATCCGTAAGAAAACGCAAGTAAAATTCATAAGCCAAATCATCGCCCAGCGCGCGGGCCAGGCGCGTCTTTACCGCGCCGTGCTCGGGATATTTAAAAAATAATATGAACGCGTCTCCTTTCAACGGGCGGACACCTCGATGTAAGAAATGTATCCTGCGGCCTTCTCACCCGTGTTATCCGCATCGCTCATAATGGCGATGCTCGCCTCATTGGGCGGATCGGTCCCGAAGGCCTTGCGGTAGTCTTCCAGTGCGTTGACTTTTTCTTCGACCCACTGTCCGACACGCTCAGGCCCTTTCTGCAAGAGGATCATCTGCGTTTTTGTCGTGTAAGGATTGGGCAAAATACGCTCGGGGTATTTCTTGTTGGCCCAGATATAGCTTAAGCTGCTGTGCGGAGGGTATTCGCCGTAAAAAAGCTTGAGGGCCTTATACTGGGCCTGTTCAAAAGCGCCGGCCTTGTCCGGATCATATTTAAAAACCGCATAGATACGCAGAGGGTAATCATCACCGGATTTCTTCTTTTCATCTCCTTTTTGATAAACATTGGAAACTTTCCATCGCCATTTAATGATCGGCATCTTATAAATATTATAACTTCTTGTATAAATAATGCCTGACGCGGATCGATCCGCCCGGGCCACCAGAATATTTTTGCCTTCTTCTTTCTGGATGCTGTAAGCGCTGTGGCGCGGTATCTTGGAAAAGGTTTGCGGCCTCCAGTTGGCAAGCGACTGAAAATCCTCCCGGAAACCCTGTTCCATCATCTGAGCCGCCCCCGGGGTGACGCAAAAGACGAGGAGTGATAGGGATATTACGATTAATTGTTTGATCATTGTTCCTGGCATTCCTTATAATAATACCTCACCAGACGCCCGGCGGGCATGCCCAGCAGATAGAGCACCTGCAGCGTCCAGTTTCTGAAGATGGTGTAGATTACCCCGTCTTTTTCCCACTTTCGCGATGACGTTTTCACTGCATCGGGCAGGATGATGATGCGCCAACCTTTTCGCTTGATGCGCTTCATCAATTCCACATCTTCCATCAGCGGGATCTCCGGGTAGCCGCCCAACGTCTTAAAGATGCGCCGCCGTATAAAAATGGCCTGGTCGCCGTAAGGCACTCGCGTCAGTCGGTGTTTCCATGACGCGCAGCGGCCGATGATTTGAAAGATCCAGCGATTGTTTTGGATGTCCAGATTAAAAGCGCCGCCGACATAGCTTTCGTCGGATAGAGCCTTCTCGATTTTGGCGAGGGCATCGACCGGCAGCAGGGTATCGGCATGCAGAAAAAGGAGAATCTCGCCTGTCGCCCTGGCTGCGCCTGCGTTCATCTGCCTTGCCCGGCCTTTTTGCGCAATCAGGGTGACCAAACGGGAATCTTTGATATGCCTGATCGTCCCTCCCGCCGGATCACCGTCCACGACAATCGTTTCATAAGGCCGGCCATTCGAGATGACTTGAAGCGAAGTCAGGATATCGTTGATGTGTTCAGCTTCATGGAGAACCGGGATGACAACGGATATGCTCATGGCTTTATGCCTGATCTGTCGGTCCGAACTTATTTCCATGCTATAAAATCGATTTCAACCTTTCCCCTTTACTTATCCTGAACAAACATTTCAAGAAACGGCCAGCCCTGAATGCCCTTTTCAAGAATGAAAAGGCGGCTTTCTGGAATTCCTTTGGCCTTGAGGTGTTCGTAAGTATTCTTGGCGCCGCCACCGCCGCGGGGGCAGACAATCACAATGTTGTCTTTCGAGGATTGCAGCCCCGGCAAAACGGCATCAATCTTCTGCTTTTCTTCAGCCGATTTAGCCGGGAATGCGTTTGTCTGGATGGAGTTTTTGAAGTGCTGTTTGGCAAAGTCCGCCGCCGGTTGAATATCAACGATTTGCAAGGGTTTTGATGTTTCAATCCATTGTTTAAATTGATCAGGCTTTACATAGTTTTGCGCCAATGCCTGGGCTGCCGAAAGCACAAGTAGAATTATGCTAAAAAACCATATCCTTTTCATAACCATTCTCCTTTCGAGATTTTATTCCCTATCCTACACTAAGCCGCTTTTCCGGATAGAGAGGACAGCGGTTTAAGATACATTCCTTGTTTTTCGAGACCTGCCCGCATGAAAGCGGTTGCTTGACCAACAATGATTTTCCCCGCTTTTCCTTCAATATTTCAGAAGTTTTCTGAAGGGCCAGCCAGGAATCCCTTTGACAGCAGCGGGGCGCGTTGAAGGAGGCGATTTTCCCCAGGGCTGCTTGAGTCGCCTGCTGCGCCGCCTGTCTTTTATCCCCGTCGTAGGGATTGGCCGCCGTCAGCACGGAAACTGCGATCCCCACGCCGATTGCCGCACCGCAAGCGCCGAGAAATGCGCAAGAGCCCCCGGCGATCGTTTGTCCCCGTTCAATGCCGACAAGAATTTGTTCATCCGTAATACCATCACCCGAATTTCTCAACGCCGTCAAGATGACTGCGGGAACCAGGGCATGATGCTCGGGCCCGTGAATCCGGAAGTGCGGATGAGAGCGGATTTTCTGCATCAACGCCACGGCGTCCGTCTCCCGGCTGTTGAGGCAGACCTGTCTGATGACGTCCAGGGCGTCCGCGCTGTGGCAGGCGTCGCAGACAAAATGCCCGTTGGCGCACCTAGCGGGGGCCGTCAGGGTGCGCTGACAGTAATGGCATGTCACATTCCCGTGAATATCCGGGTAAAGAAGTTCAGCCCCGCAGACCATGCAGCCGGACCGGTGTGGCGCATCATCGACAACCGCTTTAACCGGTTGTGTCTTCGGCGCTGAAAAACAGGCGCAGGTGGGTTGGGTATTGACTGCTTCCATCAGGGTGTTGAAATCGGGAAAATCGTAGAGAAGCTCACACTGGTTATTATCCGGCTTAAATGCCTGGTACGTAATGGAATAAAAATCATAGCCCTTCACATTTCGGTACAGGTAGCCCGAAATTATTTTGCTTTGTGAAAAACCGACATCGTTGAGTAGTCCGAAAAGATTGGGATAGCTAAGCGCGCCGCCGATGCACTCCCCGCGGAGCTTTTCATTGTATTTGATTTCGAGGGGAATATCCTGATCATACGTGATGTCCGAGATCATCAACCGGCCGCCCGGCTTCAGCACGCGGAAGATTTCCTGAAACACCCGCCGCTTATCCGGAGCGAGATTGATCACACAGTTGGAAACCACCAGGTCCACGGATTGATCGTCCAGAGGCAGATTTTCCAGAAAGGCCTTTTTAAAAATGATGTTGTCATAGGCAAGATTTTGCGCCACACGCGTCTTTGTTTTCTCGGCCAGGGCCAGCATGGCGTCGCCCATATCAATGCCGACAACGCGACCGTGCGGACCGGTCAGTTTGCCGGCGATGAAGCACTCGATCCCCGTGCCGCTGCCCAGATCGACAACGATTTCTCCCTCCCGGATGCCGGCCTGCAATACGGGAGAGCCGCAGCCGTAACTGCGGTAGCGCATCTCTTCCGGAATATGCTCGATAAGCGACTGCTCGTAGCATATCGGATTGAGGATGTCCTCCTGAACGTTTTCGGCGGCCCGGGAATAGAAATGATTGACCTGCGTATGAACGTCATGCCCGGGCAGGGTGAGCACGCAATTGGAGTGGGTAAAGAAAACGGCCCCTCCATCGACGGGGCAATCGCCGAGCTTTTCCCCCATTTTCAACCGGAAAGCGGGATAATCGCTGGTTTTATATTGCTTAGCCTCATGCACGATCAGCCATTTGGCGATGTTTGTGTAAAGTTCGGCGTAGGGATCGTGCGTGGCTATCTTCCCGCAGGAATGATAGCTGTGATCAATATCGCCGCCGCCCGTCAGATACCGGAACGGGTTTACACGATAGGCCTCGCTGTGATTCAAGGATGATCCGCGGACGGATCGGAGAACATCACTTCTTTCCCACACGGACTTCAGCCCTTCACGCAAAGCGCCGCAGCGCATGCCTTCCGTATAAACCAGCGCAGGAGTCGGATATACATGGCCGTCCGGCCCGACAGTCAGCGACTGCCAGCCCGCGTTGCTTAAGTCATAGCGCGTTCCCGGACTGGAAAACACCTGTGACCGGATGATTTCGATATTGTCGATTTTGACGCCTACCGTCTCCGCCCGCCGCTGCGCCGCGATCAGGTTTTGGAAAATAATATCTGGCTCAACAAACAGGGTTTCATCGGCGTTGCCTTTTTGGAACAGCCAGAGGAAATGGACATTCGATATCTGCTGACTTGCGGCAAAATCAATGACCCCGGTCATCTCAGAGACATTGTTGCGGGTGACCGTCATGCACAGCGTAGCGGGAAAGCCAAGATCGCCGAGCATTCTCAGATTCTCCGTCAGACGACGGAAGGCGCCGGAACCCCGAAGCGCATCGTGGTTTGCCTGCAGGCCGTCGATACTTACCTGAAAATGAACGCGGTCACGCGGAAGCTGACTGAAGAATTCCTTTTTAGAAGGAAGAAGGGACAGATTGCTGAGAACCACCGCATGGGTATCGGGAAACGCCAGGATTTCCTTCATGCTTTGGGAAAAAGCTTTTGCCAGCAGGGGCTCGCCGCCCGTGATGAAAAAAAGCTTGCAGCCCAGTTCATAAGCTTCCTGCACAATCCTTGCGCAATCCTCTGGCTGCAGTTCATCTTGTTCGCTGGGCGATGATTGGAACATGCAGTGTCTGCATTCCATGTTGCAGCGGTTCGTAATATGAATCCAGCATTCCTTGAGCGTCTCAAGGCTCAATCTCTCATCGCGCGATTGGTAGCCGACATCCTTCGGCCCATCGATTCGTTGCAGCAGACCCCGGATATCGCGGGAACTCTTTCCGTTTGCCCGGAACTCAGACAGCGCCTCATCGGCCGAGGGATTGGGAACAAACCAGTCCGGTTTCTCCGGACAAACATAGATTGGGATATTTTCGTACTCCAGTCGCTCCCAATGGTTCATCAAATTCGCATTCATATGGTCAAATTCTTAATATGTGCAAATCGCTGATATTAGAAAAAACGGCCAGGTCTTTCGGCTCATAGTAGCTCATGCAAAACTCCTTTGACTTATTTTTCAATCGCAAGTCCCGCTTCTTTCCATGAGGCCAGAAGCGCTTGATTAATGTCCGGGTATGCGAGCCCGATTAACTTTTTGTATGCCAGATAACTGCGGCTTCCCGTATTGCAATACACGATGATTTTCTTTTCCTTGGGCAAGACGCCGGAGCCTGAGGCAAAAGTTTCAGACGGAATGTTAATGGCGCCGGGAATGTGTCCTTCCTTAAATTCGGAGGGGTCGCGCACATCGACCACCACAAAGTCCTGCCTTTTTTCGTCCATCATCTTTTTCAGGTCGGCGGGTTTGATAATCGTCGCTTCGATGGCTTTGTTGTATTCCGGTCCGGTGACGCGCGGCAGATTTCTCTCTTCCCAAACGGGTATGCCTTCCAAATAAATCCGGATGTTGACATATCCCATAGGTTCCAATTGCTGCGCCAGCCGTTTGCTTTTCCCGCATTTGACGCCATTGCAGTAAATAATAAGCATCGTATTTTTATCCGCCGGTAGCAGGTTCAGATTCTCCTGCAGCTTTTTGTCGGGAATATTGACGGAGGAGACAATGTGAGCCTCCGTATATTCTGGCTTTGTTCGCGAATCAATCAGAATGAGTTTTTCTTTCTTGTCCAGCATGGACTTTAATTCTTCGGTGTTGATCGTTGGATAGGATTTCTGGGCCGATGCCTGGGTCGCTGAGGCGACGCAAATCAGCATCAGCATGAAAATCATAAGAATTTTGAAACGGCATATTGAAGTCGACTGCATATTTTCTCCTTTATTTATTGGTTTCTTATGCTCAAAATCATTGGTGAAATATGATCACATCTAAACCTGAAACAAATGAATAATAGTAATATTTCTTAAGATAATCTGTCACTCACGCTCCCAGCGCCGCGCCGACGGCGCCCACAATCTGCGGGTCGGGCGGGACAAACACGGTGCGGCGGGTTTTATCTTCCAGGAGTTTCCGGACACAGGCGTTCAGCGCGACGCCACCTGCAAAAAATACCGGTCCCTCCGGGGATACGCGCCGAAGAAGACCCACCGAACGGCTGACAATCGCTTTGTGAATGCCCATCGCAACTTCTTCGCGTGCCACGCCCTGCGAGGTGAGCGAGATGACCTCGGATTCTGCAAAGACGGTGCACATGCTGTTGATCTTGACGGGTTTGCTTGCGGCAAGCGCCGCCTGCGAGAATTCTTCCAGTGTAAAGCCAAGCGCCGTCGCCATCACTTCCAGAAAACGGCCAGTCCCAGCGGCGCATTTGTCGTTCATTTCAAATTTGCTCATGGTCCCCTCGCGATCCAGCGCGATGGCTTTCGTGTCCTGTCCGCCAATGTCCAGGATCGCCCCGCAGTCGGCGGCAAAATAGCGGGCGCCGCGGGCAAAAGCGGTAATTTCGCTGACGACCGGACAATCCAGATGCCCTTTCATCAGGTGGCGGCCGTATCCGGTGGCGGTGATGGTGTCGAAGGCCACGCCGTCCATCAGTTCCCATGCCGTTTCCAAAGGATTATAGGAGGTCACCGCTTTACGCGATAAAATCAGCTTGCCGTTGTCAAAAACGGCAAGTTTGACGGTTCGCGAGCCAATATCGATCCCCGCGCATTTCATTATTTCTGCAACCGTTCCACAAACGCTTCAATGCGCGTTTTGAGCTGTCCTGCGTCTTCCTGGCTGTAGTCGGTTTCCAGCCGAAGCGTCGGGATTCCCGATTTTTCGAGATTTTTTTCCACGGGGCCGCTTTCCATGATGTAGGGCTGGCAGAATTGCAGGCTGTAATGAATCACGCCCGCGGCGGCGAGCTTTTTGGCCATTTCCTTGACGTAATCGACGCGCGAGGGATTGGGCGTGAAAATCGCGCAATCGATGTTAAAATAGCGCTCCGTCAGCAGTTCGAGAAGGCCGTCCACCGTGTCGGCCTTTGCTTCAGTCATCCAGCGCGCGCCGCGTTCACCCACGCAGGATTCCTCTCCGACAATCACCGCGCCTGATGATTCGATCAGCATCGGGAGCTTCCAGTTGGGCACGGCCATTGGGCAACCGGAAACCAAAATCCGCGGCGTTTTTGCAACAAATACGCCTTTTCCCTTTTTTACCCGGTCTACGAGTTCGTCGCAGAGTTTGTTGACCGCATCGGTAAAACGAACCGGATCGTCATAGAAAAACACCTGGTTGACCAAAAGCGCATCCAGACCGGAGATGGGCGCGGGATCGGCGGCGCGCAGCTCCGTCAGACGCTTTACCGCGGTGCGTTTGGCGTTTACAATCTCTATTCCCTTTTTCAAAGATTCCGCGGTGATTTTTTTACCGCTGACCGCTTCGAGTTTAGCGGCAAATTTATTGTATTCCTCTTTGAGGAGCGCCTTGCCGGAAGGCGATTTCATCTGCGGCATATCCATCACATAGAGGTCTTTAACCAGCGGGGCCAGCATTTCATAAGATTTCTTTTTGCCGTCGCAGGTGTTTTCGCCCACCACAACGTCGCTGGCCTCCAGGTAGGGGCAGACTTTGCCAAGCTTAAAGCCGAAGGCTGACTTGATGAGCGAGCAGGTGTTGCGAGGAAGAACCGTCTCCGCACCTTCGAAATTGAATTCCGCGCCGGCGCAAAGACCGACGGACACGCCGTCCACCGCCAGAATCAATTCTTCCGGCACAAAAACACAGTAAGATCCGATGACTTTTCGTCCCTGGGCTTTGGCATCCATCAGTTCCTGGATGCGCAGTCCATGAACTTCGCTCATGACAAAATCGAAATACTTCATGCCTTCCGGCCGGTTCTTTTGAGAAAGGAAAATGTCCGCGTAAGCGCCTCCCAAAACACCCAAAAGCGCGTCATGCCCCGAAAGATCCAGGCCCAGATCCGTCCACATTTTTGAATAATCCGCCATGTTCAGCCTCCTTTTTGAAGGCAGACTTACCACTTCTCCAACCCTCATATCCAATGAATAATAGTTATAATGCATTCGGAAATATAACTATTATTCATTGGATATATGTAATTGATTCATATAAACCAGCGCCCGGCGTCAAAATGATAGGCTCAAAGAAGAAATTGCAGGTGAAAGAGAGAATGGAACCTTTGGTGAACGACGGCTTTGCCGGAGATGCAACGAAACGCACGTTAAGTTATCTGCAGAAGAAATGGGCTAAAGTAAGAAGGGTAATGACGCGGTGATAATTATGCAGCAGGCTCAATCAATTGATTTCACATTGCCGGTATATGAGCTTCGATATAGCGTCAGAGAAGTGAGCCATTATTTTCCTGCAAATAGCAGGGATTGTCTGACAGTTTTGCAGAATATTTCGTATGATGTGGTTTCGCACGAATTTCTCGCAATTGTCGGGCCCAGCGGCTGCGGTAAAAGTACACTGCTGAATATCATGTCAGGATTGATGAAGCCTTCAATCGGTTCTGTGATGCTCGACGGAGAACTACTTTCGGGTATTTCAAGGAAAGTCGGTTATGTATCACAGATGGACTCACTGCTTCCTTGGCGGACGGTTCTGGATAACGTGACATTTGGACTGGAATTTCGCAATATCAAGACCAAAGAGGCCCGCGAGATCGCTCGGCATCTCATCGAGGAATCGGGTCTTTCGGGATTTGAAAAGTGCTATCCCCATGAACTTTCCGGCGGAATGAAGAAGCGCGTCGATATCATCCGCGTGCTGGCGATTGATCCGGAGGTCATCATCATGGATGAGCCTTTCGCGGCCTTGGATGTATTTACTCGCGAACTTCTGCAGGAATATATCCTTGGCGTATGGAAGGAAACTCATAAGACGATTATATTCGTTACGCATGATTTAACGGAGGCGATCACATTGGCTGACCGCGTTCTTTTGATGTCGGCGGGACCATCTACCATTAAATCGGATTATTTGATTTCGTTGCCCCGGCCAAGATTGCCGCTGGAGATTCGCTATAATCCAACATTCATCGAGTTGCACCGGACCATTTGGAAGGATTTAAAAGTTGAAGTTGAACTTTCCAGAAAGGCGGAGGTTGAAAAACAATAGCATGTCTGAGCGCATGAAAACAAATTTATTGAGGATCCTTTTAGTGGCTCTCGTTCTGGCGTTATGGGAGTTCTTGGCTTTCAGAGGTCTGGCTGATCCGTTCTACATCAGCAGACCATCTTCCATCCTGATCGATTTTAAGAATCTTTTTGTCTCCGGCGAGGTCTGGCCGCATGTCTATATCACTATGCAAGCTACCATTATCGGCCTAGCGTTGGGATGCGCGGGAGGGGTTGTGACGGCTTTTCTCATGGCACGGTTCAGAATGGTCGAAAAAATCTTGGATCCGCTGATCATGGCTGTTTACGGAATTCCCAAGCTGGCCCTCGGGCCTCTGTTTATCCTCTGGTTTGGCCTGGGCATAAACTCCAAAATCTTTCTTGCCTTCATCTGGGTATTTTTCATCATGTACTTCAATGCATACGGCGGTTTTAAAAACGTGGAGCCGAGACTGGTAAACGCGGCAAAACTCATGGGCGCGAATCGGTTGCAAATCATTGTGAAAATCATTCTGCCTTCGAGCTTGCCCTGGCTATTCACGGGCCTGCGCGCGGGTCTCGGCGTGGCTTTACTGGGGGCGATTGTCGGAGAATATATAGGTTCGACGGCCGGTCTGGGGCACCTGGTGCAATATGCAGGGAATATGTTTAACACCACGCGGGTCTTTTCAACCATCCTGATTATGTCTTTGATCATGATGCTGATGAATGAGGGTGTAAAGCGCGCAGAAAAATGGATTTTGCGTTGGAAGCCCTCTGAATTGTAACGAAAAACGCGCCCGGCGCGTTAAAAAGACTAAAGGAGATGTCTATGAAAAAATTGTTCTGTGTAACCATGATGATGATCTGTCTTGTCGGGATAAGCTTTCAGGCGTTCGGCGATATCAGGCAGACGACAACCCCCAAAATGGAAATCAAAAAAGTTGTTATCGTTCAGCCGAATTATCTGGTGCCCTGGCTGCCGATCTATCTGGCAAATCAAATGGGTTATTTCAAAGAGGAAGGCCTGGAGGTGAGCTTTGTCACCGTCATGGGCGGCCATAACGTACATGCGGCGGTTATCAAGGGCGATGCGCATTTCGGCCTGACCGGCTATGAGCAGGTGCTCAAGACATATCAGCAGGGGAAAAGCACCAAAATGATTATGACCACGACGAAGAAGCATCCCTGGTCGTATTTCGGCTCCAAAAAAATCAAAAGCATCGCCGATCTGAAGGGTAAAAAAATCGATGGCGGTCTGGAGGCGTCTTCCTATCGTTCGTTTGCCCGGGCGGTGGTGAAATACGGCGGTCTGGATCCGAATAAAGATGTCTTATTTGTTAATATCCCCCGGGGGGCGGAAATCGCGGCACTGGAAAAAGGCGATGTCGATGGTGTGCTCGGCATCGACAACATGAAAATTGAACTTATCAGACGTGGTTACAAGCCACTGGTGGATATGATTGACCCCAAACAGCATAAAGCCGTCATTGGATATGATGAGTACCCTTTATTTGTTGTGCAGGTTAACGATACATTGGTGAAAAACGATCCAGAGATGATTCAGCGATTTACCAATGCGGTTGTTCGCGCCATGAACTGGCAGAAAAGCCATTCGGCCGCAGAAGTTGCGGCAAAAGCTAAACCGGTATTTTCGAGCGCTGATCCTAAAATATTTACCGAGACGATTGCCTTTACGCTAAAAGCCCTGTCCATGGACGGCTTCTTTACGATAGAAGGGCATAAAGCCGCCGAAAAATTCGGTCTGGATGTGGAATTTATCAAATCACCGGTCGCCATGAAACTGGTGGTTGATGAATCATTTCTGAAAAAAGCGCACGAAAAATATAAAAAATAGACGGGAAGGAAAGACAAGTATGAAAGAAGGCGTTGAACCTTTAGTGAACGATGGATTTGCCGGCGAACCCGCGAAGCGTTGTTTGAGTTATATCCAGTCTAAGCGTGAGAAGGGAAAAAATATCATAGGTATTTATTGTGGCTATGCTCCAATGGAGGTCATCCGGGCGGCGGATATGATTCCGGCAGTCCTTTGCGCCTTTGCCGACAAGACGATTGCGGCGGGAGAAGAAGTGCTTCCCGCCAATCTCTGCCCGCTGATCAAATCGAGCTATGGTTTTATTAAAACAGACACCTGTCCTTTCTTTGCCATTTCGGAGGCGGTCATTGCCGAAACCACCTGCGACGGCAAAAAGAAAATGTTTGAGCTGATTGCCGACATCAAACCCATGCATGTGATGGATTTGCCGCAGCTTCCGGATCAGAAAGAGGCAAGGGACAACTGGACCGTCATGATCAGAAAGCTCGCACGCTTCCTGGAGACCACCTTTAATACGAAAATATCGGATGAAAAAGTTGAAGAGGAAATCAAAAACACCAATCTCAAAAACAAGCTGCTCAATCAGATATTCGATTTTGCAGCGCTGACCCCCTCTCCCATCACCTGGCAGGAAATCTATGATCTGACATATCTGGGCCAGGTGGCGACGACAAAAGACATGCTGCCGATACTGGAGGACTGTTTTGCGAAACTCAAAAGGCGCGTGGCCGATGGGGTTTATCACGGAGCAAGTAATTCGCCGCGCGTCATAGTGACTGGCTGTCCGGTGGGTGGCGACGCAACCAAAGTTTTTAAGATTATCGAAGAGGCGGGCGGGGTTATCGTCTATCTGGACGCTTGTACGGGGATGAAGGCATACACGGGGTACTTCGAGGAAAATGCACAGGATCCCTATCAGTCGGTTTCCAAGCGATATATGGACGTCCCCTGTTCCTGCATGACGCCCAACGACCGCAGGCTGTCTGAAATGGATAAAATCATCGACTCATTCAAGCCTGATGTTGTTATCGATGTTGTGCTGCACGCCTGTCATTCGTATAATGTAGAATCGCACAAGATTAAGGAGCATGTCACCGGCAAGCATAAAATGCCGTTTTTGAAAATCGAGACGGATTATTCGCAGAGCGACGTGGGGCAGATTCGCACTCGTGTGGAAGCATTGTTTGAAATCGTAACGAAGAAGTGAGGGATTTGGAAATGAGTGAGATTATCATGGTCAACGCCACGGGCTTGGCTTGTCCAAAGCCGGTGGTGTTGGCGAAAGAAGCGATTGAAAAGAACGAGAAGGTAAAAGTAATTGTCGATAACGAAACCGCGCTGGAAAATGTCCAGCGTCTGGGAACCAAACTTAACTGCGATGTACAAAGCGAATCTCAAGGGGGAGGGATTTACGAAATCACCCTGACGCGCAAAACAGGCGCGCCGATACCGGATGTTTCCGTGTCATGTGTAGCTTCCGCTCCTTCCAGCGGGCCATTCGTCATTGTCTGCGCGGAAGATAAAATGGGGAGAGGCAACGACGAGCTGGGTTCCGTATTGATGCGCGCATTTCTGCATACGATCAGCCAGCAGAAAGAAAAACCGGATGTGATGATTTTCTATAACACCGGCGTGAAACTGACCTTGCAGGGCGCTGAAACTCTGGAAGATTTGCAGGAACTGGAAGCGGCGGGCGTGGAAATGCTCGTTTGCGGCACCTGCCTGAATTACTTTGAAGTCAAGGAAAAACTGGGCGCAGGCGTTGTCTCCAATATGTATGATATTGCCGAAGCCATGAGCAAGGCGGGGCGTCTGTTATATCCATGAGCGCTTTGCCATGCTATTTTGTCATGCTTTTCAAGTCGATGAGCTACGCCTTGAAAGCGGAAAAAATTCTCAAAGCTGAAAACATTCCGCACAAACTGATTCCCGTGCCCAAACAAATCAGCTCAGATTGCGGCATCTGTCTGCGCTTTGAAGAATGTCATCTTGCGCTTATTGAAACAAGCTTATGCAATAAGGTGGAATTTGAAGATATCCGGCGGCTCAGTTCTTGATACGGAGGTATTATACACGGCTGCAAGGAAATCCGTTATCATCGAAAAGACTGTTTGCACGCAGCTAATGCTACCGAAGAAGGAAAAAATGTTGTATCATAGAGCATGAATGAAATTCTGCTCAATGCCATTTTGCATCTATTTGCCATCCGGACTTCCCTGTTGGCCTCTGAAGGACTCTCCGACGCCCGCGCCGTGATTATCCGCTATCTTCGCGAATCTTTGCGCATCTCCTCCGCGGAGGTTTATCTGAAATTGTTTGAGGAAGCGCTCAATATTCACCGTTTGGGCGATGATCAAACGAAAATGGCGCAGGCCGCTGAAATCACTGCAAATTTGAAGAAGCGTCTGCCTCGATTTGACCAGTATGTATTTCTGATCCGTTATCTGGAACTGGCCGGAATGAAAGACGGCTTTGACACGGGGCTGAATGATGTCGTCGCACGGGAGCTTTCCGTTGAACCGGATGTTTTCAAAGATCTGGCTGTGCTGACCTCGTCCGTTTTTGCAGGTTCTGGCCTTTCCGAAGGTTTTCTCTTGGTCAATCCGGAAGAAGGGACTGCAAAAGGCCGGTGCCGTTTGCTTTTCCGTCCCGGTTTTTCCGCCTCTTTTACGGTTTACTTTCTACGGGAAGTAAACGCCTATTTTCTTTTGGCGCCAAGGTCAGGCTTGCTATCCGCCGATTCGCAGCCGGTTTCCGGTGGCGTGCCGCATCTGCTCCAGCCCGGCTGTATTTTGCGGGATAGGTACGGGGGGTGTATCTATTATGCGGAAATCAGCGCGGCTTTTCAGGCAGTTCCAGGAGATTCGCTGGTTTTCCAAGCAGAAAATCTGAATTTTCGTTATCCGGGAAGTGATACCGGCCTGCATAATTTCAGCTTCCGCGAGACGGGTGGCAGGCTGGTGGGGATTATGGGGCAAAGTGGTTCGGGTAAATCCACGCTTTTGAGTATGCTCACCGGTAGGCAGTCTCCGGACAGCGGCAGCATAACTGTCAACGGGCTGGATATTTACCGGGATGCAGCCCGCCTGGAAGGAGTGATTGGCTATGTTCCTCAGGATGATCTGCTTTTTGAACATCTTTCGGTTTTTGACAACCTGGCTTTCAATGCGGCGCTTTGCCTGTCCAACCTGGACCCAAAAACCAGAACCGGCAAAGTGGAAGCTCTTCTGGACGAGCTGGGTCAGCTTGCAACCCGGGACTTGCCGGTTGGCTCTTCCCTTCAAAAAACCATCAGCGGCGGCGAACGCAAACGTTTGAATATCGCTTTGGAATTACTGCGGGAACCTTCTATTCTCCTGGTGGATGAGCCGACTTCCGGCTTGTCTTCCTCTGATTCGGAAAATGTCATGGCGCTGCTCAAAGCTCAGGCGGCCAAGGGCAAACTGGTAATTGTGGTGATTCACCAGCCCTCATCCCGGATTTTCCGGATGTTTGACTCTCTTTGGGTGTTGGACCAGGGCGGGCGGCCGATTTTTTCCGGCAATCCTCTGGATGCCATTGTCTATTTCCGCACTGAGGCTCAGCAAGCGGGCATGGAGGAATATGCCTGCCCCCGCTGCGGGCATGTCAATCCCGAGCAACTTTTTGAAATCATTCAGGCCCGTGCCGTGGATGAAAACGGTTGCTTTATGCGGGAACGTAGAATTGCGCCGGAAGAATGGCACAGGCGTTTTTTATCCTCACAACACAGCCGGATTCCCGAAGCATCTCCTTTTTCGTCGCCGCCTGAGCAGAAAATGGAAAAACGTCTGTGGCGTCCCGGTTTTGCCGGCCAATTCCGCATTTTTTTTCTGCGCACCGTCAAAAACCATCTATCCAACCGGCAATATCTGCTGATTAATCTCCTGGAGCCGCCCCTTTTGGCGCTCATTGCCGCACTGATTTGCCGTGGTTCCTGGGGCATGGACTATGTGTTTATGGACAACCGGAACCTGGCCAACTTTTTTTTCATCAGTGTTGTGGTGGTGATCTTTCTGGGGATGAGCATCAGCGCCGAAGAGATCAACCACGACCGTAAAGTGCTGGAGCGTGAACGTTTGCTTCATTTAAACTGGACGGCCTATATTCTGGCCAAGACCTTCTATCTGACATTGGTTGTGGCTGTTCAGACAGCTTTGTTTGTCTGGCCGGGAAACGCCATTTTACAAATACCGGACATGTCCTTTGTTTCGTGGATGGTTCTTTTTGCCTGTGCTCTGGTTTCCTGCATGGTGGGGCTCAATATCTCCGCCGGGGTTCGTTCGGCCGTCAATATCTATATCCTTATTCCCATTTTGCTTGTGCCTCAGATTATGCTGGGCGGGGCTTCCATCCCTTTTGATGAGCTTTTAAACCGAGAATCCGGCAGCCGGAACGTGCCCTGGATGGCCAACATGATGCCTTCCCGTTGGGGGTATGAGGCGCTGGTGGTAGAACAGTACAGCAAAAACCGCTACATGCGGCTTTTCTTTGAGGACGAGCGTCTGGCGGTCAACAGTGACTATATGATTCAGATTCATCTTCCGGAAATGCGATCCTTTGCGGATTATCCGCTTCTGGAAACGCAGGAAACGGATCACGCCTTCCTGTCCCGGCGAAAGCTTGCGGCTTTGGTTGCCGAATTGAAAATATTGGAAGAAAAGACCAAAATACAATCAGATTTGATATTCAACTTACTTGAACCGGCGGCCTATACTCTTGATACCTGTATTTTGGTGAAAAATTATCTGGATCGGGTGGAAGACGATTTCCGGAAGTGCCATACGCAGGCAGCGGCAAAAAAGAGCGTGACCGAAAAAAGGTTGCACAAAGCTTTGGGCATTTCGGGTACACAAAAATTCAAAAGCGCCTATTACAATGAAAATATTGCTGATCTGGCGCTGAATAGTAAAAGCCTGGAAGCGGTGCGACTTTCGGGTAATCGTCTGTTGCGCGAGGCGGCCCCGATTTTTCAGGAGCCGGAATCGAAAATGGGCGGCGCGCAATTTCTGGCGGCATATAAGCATCTGGGGGCATGGCGAATGGAGACTTTTACTTTCAACCTATTGATCCTGGGAAGTATGGCGCTTCTGCTTTTTCTTGCGCTCAACGCGCGCCTGCTTGCTCGCCTGATGAATATTCGAAAAAAATGAAACTGACAAAGGAGATTGGTTATGAAAAATAAAGTAAGATGGGCAATGGGTTTATCCGTCATTTTCTTTTTGCTTTTACCCCTTCAGGTAAGCGCGCAGTCCGGCGGTTCTTCCGCGCAAAGTCAAAGTTTTCGGTCTTTCCTGGAAGGAAAAAGAGGAAAGGCTGAAAAATCGGCGTCTTTCCATTATGCCGCGCTTCCGATGAAAGAAGCCAAACTTTCTTACCAATCCAGCCTGACTCTGCCAGTCAAGGGCAGCTATGCCTGTAAAAATAAAACCCAGCTTCGGGTACTGGCGGGGATGCACGGTTTTGATCTGAACTATGCTTTGGTTTTTGGCCGGAAAAAGGAATTTGTAAAAACACTGAAATTCCTGAATGAGGAAATTCTCGGCCGTCTGGAGAAAGGGGATTACATCAACATCAACACTGAGGCGGCCAAAGAAGCAAAAGCTCTGGTGTCTGACTTGAATGATCCCGAAAACATTGAGAAATTTAAATCATCCTGGAGCCGGCATATGGGGGAGGCCATCAAAAAGGCGGAGAACGATCCGAAGGTCATGGAACAGGTTTTAGACCAGTGGTACGGGGGGCTTATCGAAATCAGCTATATTTTGTGCAACCTGACCCTGACCGGCCAAAGCGGCGACAAACTGTATGGACTGTTTGTTGATCATATGCTGCGCGTGGACGCTTTAAACATGCACATGCAGAAGTTCTACGATTCCGACTACGGCAAGGCGCTTGCGCAGTCCGACCGAAAAAACATTTTTCCGCCCATCATTGAAAGGATAGAAGCCAAGCATGGCCTTCTGGACAGAAAAGATATTCAGTTTATTCGGGATATTGTCAAAAAGGTTCGTGCGGATTATGCGGCGCCCTGTAAGTGAATAAACGCAAGCAGATCATGGGGGCAGTGGCCGGGAAGAACACCTCATGTTCCTCTTTAGATCACTCTTACAATCCGAAAAATGAATATCTGTTGGGACACATTTCCGGCGGAGTGGATCGGGATGGGAAAGCATTCATCACTATCTACGGAGGGTTGGACCCGGATGGCCTTAGTTTTCAAGATATTATTGTAGGTTTGACGGTAGTAAAACGTCAATGCACCCGATCGCTACGCTCCCGGTAATTTTTTCGTTATGCACGAAAGGAATTGAGAATGAAACCACGCATTAGTATGATTACGCTTGGTGTTACAGATATGGAAAGGGCAATTCGGTTCTACGAAAAAGGGCTGGGCCTTCCCCGCATGCCTTTTGAGGGAGGTGCGGCCTTTTTTATGTTGAACGGATCATGGCTGTCCTTATATCCATGGGTTGCGCTTGCTGAAGATGCTACTGTATCAGAGCATGGATCAGGTTTCAGAGGGATCACGCTGGCCCATGTAGTATCGAGCAAAGAAGAGGTAGCAGAGGTTCTCAATCAAGCTGTACGCTCCGGTGGAAAGCTGATGAAACCAGCCCAGGATGTATTTTGGGGTGGTTTCTCAGGGTACTTCGCAGATCCTGACGGACATCTTTGGGAAGTTGCGTGGAATCCCCATTTCTGGCCTGGACCAAAGGATGATGAGAAGGCATAACCATGGCTTGCAGTCGATCTCGTACCTCGGCTGCTGATTTTCCCGTTCGGTGAGCGATTATAGAAATATCCACGATTTTATGATAAGTATCAATTATGATTAATAAAGTTGTTCACAAAAGTAGTCTTTATCATCTCCAATCTGCCAAGGTCGATCTCTTGTACTGGTTAAGCCGACCTGCGGAAGAACGCGTTGCAACAGTCGATTATCTGAGAAAGCAATATTATGGAAGTACAGGAAGACTTCAAAGAGTTGCTAGAGTTATTCAACGGGCATAAAGTTGAATACATAATTGTTGGGGCTTATGCTCTCGCTTACCATGGAGCGCCACGTTTTACCGGCGATATTGATATTTTTGTTAAACTTTCGCTCGAGAATGCAAAGAGAATCTTATCCGCTTTATCTGATTTTGGTTTTGGTTCGCTGAACCTGACAATTGAGGATTTTCAGAATCCTGATTCTGTAGTCCAGCTCGGAGTTCCTCCAGTTCGCATTGACATCATCACTTCAATAACTGGTGTTACATGGCAAGAGGCTGATAAAGGGAAGCTGGGAGGGGTATACGGAGATATTCCTGTTTACTTCCTTGGCAGAGAACAATACATAACCAATAAACGGGCTATTGGTCGGAAAAAAGATTTAGCAGACCTTGAATCTCTTGGAGAAGAATAATCTAACAATAAAAGCCGAGCAAAAGCAATACAGCCGAACGTTAAGCTCCGGCTGATTTTGTCAATGGCCTTAAATATGTGTTTCCATAGTGCACACAATGTGCTAATATAAAACATGAAAAGTATAAACTGGAATACGGAAAAGAGTGTTGCACTTAAGGCGTCTCGGGGCATCTGTTTTGAGGATGTGGTATTTTTCATTGAAAGGGGTGACATATTAGATGACTGCCTGCATCCCAATCAGAAAGATTATCCTGGACAGCGAATTATGGTTATCAATATTGACAATTACGCTTATCTCATTCCTTATGTCGAGAATGATGAAGAACTATTTCTGAAAACCATCATACCAAGTAGAAAGGCAACACAAAGATATCTAGGAGTAAAATCATGAAGACGAAATTATCGAAAGAAGAAAAAGAAATACTTGATAGTTTTGAGAAAGATGAGTGGGTGCCAGCAACAAACCTTAATAAAAGAAAAAAAGAATTAATGGCCTATGCACGTAATACGTTACGCAAGGATAAGAGGTTAAATATACGGATTTCTGAAAGAGATCTTCTTGAGCTGCAAAAAAAGGCAGTCAATGAAGGCTTGCCCTATCAGACTTACGTATCCAGCATTCTCCACAAATTTGTTAATGGAAATTTGGTTGAAGTAAGAAAATAGCCGGGCATCAAAGCGCTGGAGCGCATGTCCCATTGCCCGCATGGATGGCCGCTG
>Ga0209096_1000589_pt1 | contig 47219 bp, 35 predicted proteins | sample AD_UKC034_MetaG_FD_184407 | JGI IMG/M metagenome (GOLD analysis project Ga0209096, IMG submission 184407) | Active sludge microbial communities of municipal wastewater-treating anaerobic digesters from USA - AD_UKC034_MetaG (SPAdes) (version 2) | ecosystem: Engineered > Bioreactor > Anaerobic >...
TCTTCCTCCTTGACGGGCGCCAGTAGAGCCCGAGCGGGCGCACCGCGTCAACGGTGAACTGGGGACAATGAGTCTGTCACCTTGTTTGCGGCACTCCCCCCGCTCCGGGGTCGCAGGGGGAGGGAAGAACCGGCGCGCGGACTCGATGCGGGAGTCGGCGTTCGCGAACTGCTGTTCGCCGCAGGCGAACCCCTTTTTCCCAGCGCAGTCTGGGAAAAGGCGTGGAGTCCTCGACTTGTGGAATATGGGGTCAACAGGTCAAGTTTGGGCCCCTGCCGTTCCAGACCTCCCCTCCATCCGTCGAGGACTCTACATTGGCGAGGCACGGAAGAGAGGGTGGGCAAGCACAGCAGGGTCTTCATGAGTCTGAGGACTCCACTGGGTCTGAGGCGCCTCGCTACCGATCCGGCCCCTGTGGTTGCGCGGTGAACCTGACCCGGTAGGATCTTGCGGGATCACCCCTCTGCGGGTTGGGGACGAGGATGAAATCGTCGGTGATCACGGGATCGAGTTCAGCGCCTTCGAGCACCTTGACATCCCGGACGCGGTGCGGCAGGAAGGCGAGGAAGGGCCGGCCGCCGCGCTGCGAGCCGTTTGTGTTAATGGGTTTGAAGCTGTCGGTTCCGCGGCGGGGTTGGATTTCAAAGACGTACTCCCCGTTGGTGCACCGGAGGTCTTGCTCGAATGCCTTGGGCCGATCGGCCATTCGCGCGCACCAGGCAGGGTCGCCGTAGAACGCGACGACGTCGCGGTCAAAGAGCAGTCCCCGGGCGTCGTTCAGGGTGAGACCGGCGGCGCGCGCCTTCTCGCTGAGAGAGCGTGACGCCGGTGGGCGGCCGGCGGCATCGGGTTCGGCCGCGGTCCATTCGGGGAAGAAGGTGGCCAACCGGTGCACGAGCGCGTGATGGTTGGCGAAGAACGCCTCGGTGAGCGTGTACCGGCCCGGCTGCTCGACGAAGTAATCGAGGACACCCCATCCCATGTAGCCGTACCAGGTCGGCTGGATATAGCCGAACATCTGGCAGACGCCGGCGCTGTTCATCCACGCCGTTGCCATGCAGTCGGGTTGGTCGATGTGCCCCATGAGGCAGTTGCCGACCGGCAAGTAGACCTTGGGGTTGGGCGATCGGACGGGGAACGTCCGGTCCTGCGTGTCGAGGCCGAACAGGAGGCCGTTGGCGTGCTTGAACGAGCCGTTGCGGTAGCGGAAGCCGATCTGCCAATCCCGTTCCGTGGCATGTCCGGAGGTGACGAACAGATCGGCATGATACGCGTTGAGCGTGTTGACCAGGGCTTCGGTAGTGTCGTCAGGGCCTTGAAGCACGACGGCGGGCTGGCCCGGGTCCTTTCGGACCGTCTTGTTCTTGTTCAGTTCGCAGTACCAGATGCCTTCCTCGACCATGTCCATGGCCAGTTCCGTTCCGGCGGCCACCTTGCGGATGGTGAGCGGTTCGTGCTGCCGGGCGATGCGCAGCGCGTTGGCAGCATTGTAGCCGGTGAGGATGCCCCAGAAGGCGTCCGCATAGGGGTCATCATCCAGTTGGCGCATCATGCGATGGGCGTCCATGACGAACGTTCTGGTGACGGTTTCCGGCGTGGCCACGAAGCCGACGTACCGCGGAAACCGGGCTCGCAACGCGGGCAGCGTCTCGCGGATCGAGTCTGAGAACGTGAGCACACCCGCGCGGTGTTTGGCGGCGAGCGCCTCGACCACCGGGCTCCAGTGCGGGTCGGCGGCGGTCTGTCGCGAGACCACGATCACATAGGGTCCGGGATGCGCGACGAGTTCGCCGGCCACGGCCGCGCTCATGGCGGTCCAGGCGAGCCCCAAGGCGATCCAGGGGACGCGCGTGAATGTCAGTTTCCGGGGATGCACGGCACGGTCAGGTCGCCGTGGATTTCCACCGTGCCTTTCATGCAGCCGACGGCGCGCTGCAATGGCCGTCGGGGGGCCGGTTGACGAACGGGTCTCAGGCTGGCCAGCGGGACATTGCGGCGGCAGACGATCAGCTCACCCCCTTGCTCGACGAGGGCGAGCCATTCCGAGAGCCGGTCTTTGAATTTGGCGATACTCACCATCCTGCTCATGGTCATTAAGATGGCCAACAACTTGGCCTGCGTCAAGGCGAGGGGAGTTGACCCGGATCCTCGCCTATCATGTGCGGCGCGAACGTTCGCCATCGGCTCCTGGTGGGTTTTCGCCTTGAAGGCGCGTGGGGTATCGGCTCCGGGGTGGCCCGCCCGCTGGCGGGCGGGCTCTATAGGGTTTGGAGGGAATGGGCCCGCCCTGGGGGCGGGCTTTCAAATCCGCGAAAATCCCGGACTGGGCGGCTCAAGGCGCCTGGTCAAGCCCAGGAGGTTGAGCCGCAAAGGACGCTTACGCGCGGATTTGGGAGTTGATTGCTCTGTGCTTTTCGGAGAGCGCGGTTGATCGCCTGCTCCGTCTCACGGCAGAGACACGAAGAACGCAGAGGACTCCCTGACAAACCTCAATCCGATCTCTCCTCCCGTTTACGTTTCGTTCCCGGGCTGAGGCGGCCGGCGGGACGGGGTGCGCAAGGCCTGTTCGCGTTCGAGGAGGGTGGGATGCGAGTAGTGGAAGGCGCTGTAGATCGGGTGCGGCGTCAGATTGGCGAGGTTACGTTCGCTGAGCTTGCGCAGGGCGCCGATCAAAGGCTCGCCTGTGCTCATCGCGGTGGCGGCGAAGGCATCCGCTTCGTATTCATTACGGCGCAGCCAGAGGTTGACGACGGGCGAAAGCCAGTAGGTCACCGTGCCGCCCAGCAGGCCGAAGAGCAGGAAGGTGACCGACAAATCGTGGCTGGCAAAACCGAAGGCGCGGGGGAACCAGGGCTGTCCGGCCAGCCACGCCAGGGCCGCGAGGGCGACGAGGAGTCCGAGCGCGGACGCTACCAGCATTTTCACGATGTGTCGTTTCTTGTTGTGGCCGATTTCGTGGGCGAGCACTGCTTCGAGCTGGGGGTCGTCGAGTTGTTCGAGCAGGGTGTCAAAGAGCACGATCTTGCGGAACCGGCCGAAGCCGGTGAAGAAGGCATTCGAATGGCGCGACCGCTTGCTTCCGTCCATGACCTGGATGCTGCGGGCGCGGAAGCCGGTGCGCTGGGCGAGGGCGACCAGACGGTCCTTGAGGGGTCCTTCCGGGAGTGGTTTGAACTTATTGAAAAGCGGGAGGATGACGGCCGGCGCCAGGAGTCCGACGAGAAACTGGAAGGCGAGGATGGCCGCCCATGCGGCGAGCCACCAGGCTGACCCGAGCCACTCGGCGATTTTGAGGACGAGGAGGAGCAACGGGTAACCGAGGAGGGTGCTGAGCAGGAGTCCTTTGCAGCGGTCGGCCCACCAGAGCTTTGCCGGGGTGGTGTTGAAGCCGTACTGCTGTTCCAGGCGGAACTGCGCCCATCCATCGGTTGGGAGATCGCTGAGACTGAATGCCAGAGCCACGCCGAAGAGGAAGGCGGCCATGACCCACGCGGGGGTGCCGAAGGCGGCCGTCACCTTGTCGTGAGCCCAGGGCAGCAGTCCGCTGAACACGATGGCTGCCAGGAAGAGCGTGTGATAGACGGTTTCGACCTGGGCAAACCGGCTCTTGGCGAGGGTGTAGGCGACTGACTGCTGATAGGTCGGCGCGTCCATGACGTTGCGGAACGCCTCCGGCACCGTGTCGCGGTGGGCGAGCACGTGCCGCTGGTTGAGGCGTTCGAGCGCGACGGCGGCGGCGGCTCGGGCCAGGATGAGGCCCGCGGCGGCGGCTTGGCAGAGAAGGATCGTGTCGGGCATGCCGCGGTTACTCGGGACGTTCCGCCATGACGATCGAGTTCATTCCCGGGTCGCGGCGCATGACTCGGGCGTGGGTGAACCCGGCGGACTCGAGGTCCTCGCGGAGTTCATCGAAGGTGAACGTGCCGCCGCCGGCGGTGGCGACGAGCATATTGAGCGCGAACAGGGCGCCGGCGACGGGTTGGGTACGGCTCGGGTCCATGAGGATGTCGCGGATGGCGATGCGTCCGCCGGGGTCGAGCGCGTCATGGACTTTGGCGAACAGCATCCGATTCTGGGCGCGGCTGTTTTGATGGACGATGGCGCTCACCCAGGCGAGGTCGGCGCCATGGGGCAACGGATCGGCCATGAAATCGCCGGCGACCAGCCGGACTCGATGCTGCAGGTGGGCGGCGGCGAGGCGGCGGCGGGCCATGGGGATGACATGGGGCAGGTCCAGGAGCGTCGCATGGCCGGCGGGGCAGGCGCGCAGGAAGGCCATCGTCCAGGTGCCCGAGGCGCCGCCGACGTCGAGCAGATGACGAAAGCGCAGGGGGCGGACGGCGCGAATGACGCGGCCAGCGACGGGGCTCGAGATATTGTGCATTGCCCCGATGAACGACGCGGCGTCGCCATCGGCACCCCGCACACTGGGCATTCGGCGTATGGGCCGGCCGGTTCGGACCACGCGGGCGAGCTGGGCCCAACGGCGCAGGCAGTTGGCCTGGTGTTGGGCCATGGCCAGGATGCTGTGAGTGCCGCGCGACGTCAGGAACGGTGCGGCGCCGCGGGGGAGGGCGTAACGGTTGCCCTGGCGGTTCAAGAGGCGGAGGGCGGTGAGCGCGTCGAGCAAGGGGACGAGGCTTCGGACGTCGCAGCGAAGGCGGCGGGCGAGGGCTGTGGCGTCCCGGGCTCCCGGCGCGAGCGCATCGAACAGGTCGAGGTCGGCGGCGGCGGCCAGCACGGCCGCGGGCTGGTAACCCCGGCCCAATTCCAGCAGACGGTCCGCAGTCCAGGTCCCGTGCCTTGTCTGTTTCGCAGTCACTCGACGCAGGATGCGGGGCGTGCCCGGGGTCGGTCAAGGCTTGGACGGGGACCCAGGTCCGGCATGTGCCGTTGCGTCAGGGATCGGGTGTTGTCACACTGGGCTTGCACGATGAGCGCAGGATTTCTTCATGACGGCAGGCAACGCCCTGGGGCGGGTGCGATTCGATGGCTCGCCTGGGCTTCGATCGGAATCACGGCGATGGCGGCAGGCCCCGGGGGTGCGCCGGCGCCGCTCGATCCGGTCGGTGGGATTGCGCTGCCGGCGGGTGCGAGTGGTTTTCCCTGTCGCGATCCGGGGTTTGACGTTCTGCCTGGCTTCCGGAACCCGCCGGCGGGCTACGGCGAAGTGCCTTTCTGGTGGTGGACCGGCGATCCGTTGGATGAAGAGCGGCTGCTGTGGCAGCTCGACGAGTTGCATCGGAAGGGGGTGAGCGGAGTCCAGGTCAATTACGCGCACGAGGACTCGCCGGGCTGGCCCACGTACGCCTCGGAACCCCCGATCTTCAGCGAGCGTTGGTGGCGGATGTGGGGTCGGGTGGCCGATGCGTGCCGCGAGCGGGGGATGGGCATTGGTTTGAGCACCTACACTTTGGATTGGACCGGCGCACCCAACTTGTTCCGGCGCCTGTTTTATTCGAGGTCGGAGCTCAACGCCCTGAAGCTTGATCCGCCCGCCCGCCAGCGGTTGACCGGAGGCCAGGCTGCCGGCGTGGCCGTGCCGGGGACGAGTCTTGGCGTTTGGGCGTATCGGGTCGAGGGCGGACGATTGCAGCGGGGGGGTATGGACCTGACGCCGTTTGTCCGCGAGGGGAATCTCCGATGGACGGCTCCGGAGGGCGAATGGGAAGTCTGTGTGTTTGGGGTGCAGCGCCAGGCCAACACCCTGAACCCGCTCCTCGAGGGGATTGGCGAGATCGTCGTGCGGGACTTCTATCAGCGGTTCCAGGACGCGACCCCTGACAAGTCATCGGCGGGCCTGAACTACTTCTTCAACGACGAGCTGCAGATCGGGGCGGGCCCGCACGGTTGGAATGCGGATTTTGCCGCCGAGTTCCAGCGGCGCAAAGGGTACCGTGTGTTCGACGTGTTGCCGGCCCTTTGGGGAGACATGGGACCAGTCACGCCGAAGGCGCGCATGGACTTTGCCGACGTGCGGATGGCGCTGATGGAAGAACGCTATTTCCAGCCGATCTACCGGTGGCACAGCTCGCGCGGCCTGGTGTTTGCCTGTGACTCGGGCGGGCGCGGGCTTCGGCCCGACGAGTTCGGCGACTACTTTCGTGCGACCCGCTGGTATACGGCGCCCGGCCACGACACGCCCGGCGGGCAAGCGGACCTGATCAAGGGCAAGGTCTCTTCGTCCATCGCCAGCCTGTATCGGCGGCCGCGGGTCTGGCTCGAAGGCTACCACAGCCTCGGCTGGGGCGCGACTCCGGAGCGGCTGATGTTCGCCACCCGCGAGAACTTCCTGTATGGCTGCACGCTGTTGAACCTGCACGGGCTCTACTACACGACGCACGGCTCGTTTTGGGAGTGGGCGCCCCCGTGCTACCACTTCCGGATGCCGTACTGGGCGCACATGGGGGTGTTTCTGGATTACTTCGAGCGGTTGTCGTATCTGCTGAGCCAAGGGACGTTCGTCTGCGACGTGGCGGTGTTGTACCCCGTTGCGCCCTTCGACGCCGGCCTGGATGGCGACAAGGCGACCCGCGTGGCGTTTGACACGGCGCGGGCGCTCATGGCTGCCGGGATCAACTTCGAGTTTGTGGATGCCGACTCGCTAGCCCGCGCCACGGTTCGGGAGGGACGCCTCGATGTGGTTGATTCGTCGTATCGGGTGCTGGTGATTCCGGCGATGGACGCCGTGCGCTGGTCGTCGCTCGAGAAGGCGGCCGCGTTGGCCGAGGCCGGGGGGCTGGTGCTGAGCGTTGGCGGCCTGCCTCTGGCGAGCGATCGGGCCGGGCGCGAGGATCCGGAACTCGATGCGCTGGCGGACCGGACCTTTGCCGCGAAGAACCGGCTTGGCAACCCCAAGGAGGTGCCGCCAGCCGTCCTTGGCGTCGTCATCCCCGACACCCGAGCCGAGAAACCGGTGCGCTCGCTCCACCGCAAGATCGGCTCGCGCGACGTTTACATGGTCATGGACGCGCCCAGGAACTCGGCGGTCGAATTCCGGGCCAAAGGCCGGGCCGAGCTGTGGGATCCTTGGACGGGGGATGTGCGGCCCTTGCGCGTGCTTGGGGGGACGGCAACCCACACCGAGGTTGAACTGCCCTTGGAAGACTACGAGGCGCAAATCGTCGTCTTCAGCCCGACCCCGGCTGCCCCCAATGCGCCGTCTCGAAACTCGAATCGCGAATCCGCCCTTTCAAATCTGAAATCCGAAATCTCAAATCTCCAATCGGCCGTCCCCCTTGCCGGCGAGTGGGAGTTCGAGTTGCAGCCGACGATGGACAATCGCTTTGGCGACTTCCGGCTGCCTGTTGCGGAGGAGCGGATTGGGCCGGAAGCGCGGCTGTTTCGGCACGCGATCGAGGTTGGGGATGTGGCGGCGTGGACGACGGCGGCATACGACGACAGCGGCTGGGAGCGTGTGACCCATGGATTCGGGCCGCAGTTTTGGGTATTGGGGCCGGTTCCGGCGGTGGCGGAGTCCGAGAGGGTTGAAGCGGCGCCGGTGAATCCGCAGGCGCCGGTCACGATGGGCGGGAAGGAGTACCGGTGGCGGCACTACGCGTTCTCGTGGCGGCTGGGGTTTGAAGGGGATCCTGGGCATCAGGGCTGGCACGGGTTGAAGGAGAATGTGACGGATCACTTCCTCTGCCTTGGCAAGCGGGCCGAAGGACTCAATGAGACCCGGTATGAGCCGGAGGCGGCCGGCGCCCGATACTACCTCTGGACTTGGGCGACCGTGGAGGGGGAGACGCGGGTGCGCATCGTGGCCAGTCGTCCGGGCGAGGGACCGACGCCGCACGCGTCGGAGATCCTGACGCCGGCGGCGGTGTTTCTCAACGGCGTGCGGATTGCGGACCTCGGGGAGGCCGTGACGCTGCGGGCGGGTGCCAATTCGCTCCTGGTGCGGTACGACCGGGCGGGCCGGGGGTATTTCGTTCTCAAGCGGGTGGATACCGGGCCGGCGGCGGCGCGGCGGACGCCGTTGGCGATGACGTGGTTTGACGATCCGGCGGTCATCCCGTTCGATGTCCATGGTGGCAATCGGCCTGCGGAGTGGTTCCGGTTTCTTGCGCCGCCGGGATTCCGCGGTCTGCAGGTGACCGCCCGAGGCAGGGTGGAGGCGTGGGCGGATGGGCGTCGTCTCCGAGCCGGGCCTGGGGGGCGTTTCGAGGCGCAGACCGGGTTCGAGCGTCCGGCGGTGGTGGCGTTACGGGTCGTGCCGGACACGGGTGTGAGCGGCGGCGCGGTGTTGCCGGACCCGGTCCGGCTCGACTGCGGGCGCGGCGTGGCGTTCGTGGGCGATTGGTCCAAGGTGGGGGCGCTCGAGTGCTATTCCGGCGGCGCCTGGTATCGCAAGACCGTCGTGCTGACGGCGGAGCAGGCGCGTGGGGAAGTGACGCTGAATCTCGGCAAGCTGGTGGCCACGGCGGAGGTGCGGGTGAACGGGCAATTGGCCGGCATCCGGGTTGCGCCGCCCTGGCGTGTGGACATCTCGAAGCAGGTGAAGGCGGGCGAGAACCGGATCGAGGTGCTGGTATACAACACGCTGGCAAACCATTATCGCACGATACCGACGCGCTACCGTGGTGACCTGACTTCGGGGTTACTGGGCCCGGTCACTCTCGAGACCGCCGCTTCGCATTGAGACTAGAGTCCTCGACTTGTGGAATATGGGGTCAACAGGTCAAGTTTGGTCCCTGCCGTTCCCAACCCGCCCCCCTGCCTTCGAGGACTCTATATTAGCGAGGCGCGGAGGCAGGGAGGCCCGCTGCCCCCCACGGGCCCTTGGGACTGCATGTTTCATTGGTCTGAGGCGCGCCTCGCTAGGAGGTTGTTGCATCAATTGGTGGGACTGACCTCTTGGCCGCGGGCTAAGGGACGCCGGTGTATTCCCAGAGCAGGCGGAGGTAATCGCGGTATTGGCCGAGGGACACCCCGGGCGGGGTTTGGTGGTCGACGCTGGGGATGAACCCGCCGCTTCGGATCAGGGGCGCGAGACGCTCGAACTCGGCGCGCATCGCGGTCTCGCCGCGGTTCATGGTCATCTTATCGAAATGCCCGACCATGAGGAGTTGGGGGAAGCGCTGGCGGAGCTTCAGGCCGTCCACCTTGGCCTGTCGTTCGAGGGGCAGGACCCCCTGGATGCCGAGTTCGAGCAGCCACGGGACCAGGAGCGTCACGTCGCCGTCGGTGTCCATGAACAGGGGGATGCCGCGTGCCCGGAGCCGGGGCAGGAGGGCGCGGTAGTAGGGTGCAATGAAGGCATCGAAGAGGCGCTTCGAGATCATGGGCCCGTGGTTGTAACTCATGTCCTCGGCGATGGTCATGAAGGTCGGCACGCAGACATGGAAGATCTGGTCGAGGAGGTGGAGGTTGAACTCGAGGAGGTCGCGGTTGATCGCGTGCAGGAGCTCGGGTTGGTCGGAGAAAGCGAACATGAGCTTTTCGAAGCCCATGAGGGTGCGTGGGAACCAGAAGAACCCTTCGAGCGTGCACCAGACGACGGCATCGCCGCGCTGCTGGCGTTCATTCCAGGGCGCCATGCCCTCGATGGCTGGGGCGTGGGAGGGAAAGAGCCCGGGACGCACGCGCCGGTAATCGTCCATGTGGGCGACGATGCCTTCGACGTGGTGTTGGGTGGCTTCGATGGTGGGGTCGGTGGTGCTGAACCAGAACTGCTGGTAGGGGTCGAGGTCGAACCATCGGGCGATGTCGTACACCTGGTGATGCCGGAGCGACGGCGGGAGGCCCTCGCGGTGCCAGCGGTCAATGGTCAGATCCCACCACATGGCCCATTCCCAGCGGGGCAACCGGTCCACCGCCTGGAAGTTCATGACTGCGCGGAACCGTTCGACGTGGTTCATCGGGTGGGGAGGTGTATCGCACGGATTCGGATTCGGCGCAAGGGCGGGGCGGACCGCCAAGGGTCTGTGTCAACTCAACCTCCTGGATGGGATCGGGCTTATCGCGGCCCTGCGCTTGCTCTTGTCCTCGAAGGCAGGGGGGGAGGGCTGGAACGGCAGGGGCCAAACTTGACCTAATCGCATCGACTTTCACAAGTCGAGGACTCCACGACTTTTCCCAGACTGCGCTGGGAACATGGGGTTCGCCTGCGGCGAGCAGCAGTTCGCGAACGCCGACTCCTGGATCGAGTCCGCGCGCTGGTTCTTCCCTCCCCCTGCGACTACGGAGCGGGGGGAGGGATCGAGGGCCTGCACGCCGCAGCCTTGGCGAAGGCGGGAGAGGGGTGCCCCGCTCGCGGACTGACACAGGCCCCTCCTCTCCTCCGCCTTCGCCAAGGCTACGGCGGACAGGCCGGCCCTCTCCTCCCGTTGCCGGGAGGCGAGGGAGACAACATGTTGGTAGAGATTCTCTGACAAGGGGCTAGAGGCCCGAATCCTGCTTCCTTCGAGCTTGTGCATCTTGAGGCCCACGCGATGTTAGGATGGGCGCTGGGCAACCTGCCGGGCAGCAACCCGCAGATCCGGCGCTATTGCGTGCTGGGCGCCGTGCTGCCCGATGTGGACGGGATCGGTTTCTTCTTCTCCCCTACGGCCTACGACCAGTACCACCATACGTTTGGCCACAACCTTGTGGCCGCGGGACTGTTCATGCTGTTCATGGCCTGGCGCTGTCGTTCCTGGACCGCGCTGGCCTTCGGCGCGCTGGCTTTTGGCAGCCATTTGGCGACGGACGCGGGTCTCAGCGGATGGCCGGTCTACCTGTTCTATCCGTTTTCCGGTCGGGCGTTTTTCCTGTCGCACAGCGTCGGTCTTTCACATCCCATCAACATCCACCTCATTTATGTCGGTTACGTGGTGGTGATCGCCCTGGTGGTTGTGTGCCGGCGGACGCCGCTGGAGTTGATCTCGCCGAAACTGGACCGGTTGGTCGTCTCTCCGCTGCGGGCGCATCCGAACGCCTGTCATGTCTGCGGCCGGGGCTCGAACCTCGGCTGCACGGTTTGCGGTAGGCCGATGTGTCTCCGCCACACTCGCTTGCGGGTGTCGCTCGACACGGTGTGTGAGGAATGCACGCGGGAGAGAGCGTGACGGCCATCGTCACCACTGTCGCAAGCGATAGAAGCCCTGGGGTGAGCTTGTGATGGCGTCCGGGTCTACGACAGGGGGCTCAGTCAGGATCGGGCTGATCGGCAGCCACGGGCCGAGGATAGTGCCGGCTTTCTCGACCTGGTACAGCCGTCCTGTACCCTCCCAGGTCAGGGTCAAGCGGCCGGTGGCGGGGCTGAAGCCCGAGGCGACGCATCGGGGAGGGGGCGCGCCAGCAACGGTTCCGACCGCATCGTGGACTACGAACATCGCGTCGAGGCCGAAATCGGCCAGTTCTTCGAGGGGCGCGAAGGCGCTCAACAGATCCCGGTTACGGCCGATGATCCGGCCCTGATCGCTGAGCAGGTCGCCGGGTTGGATCGGACCAAGAACATCGTCGGTGAAGCCTTCCTCGACGGAGAACCAGATTTCCCCGCCGGGCCAGACGAAGACGGTGTCCAGGCCGTAGTCGTGCGCCCTTGGCGGGGGGTGGAAGTGCGACAGCAATTCCGAGTTGCTGCGGACGACGGCGCCTCGGCTCGAGAGCACGTCGCCGTGCCGTAGCAGACCGCTGGTTCCGGAGAAGGTGTCCGTTTCGATGGAGAAGAGGATCTCGCCGTGGTCCAGCACCTGGACGGCGTCGAGGCCGACATCGGGGACGGGCGGCATGAGGCTGAAGGCCCGAGTCAGTTCCTGATTGCTGGCCACACGGCGTCCGCGGTGGGACAGCAAGTCGCCGTGCTGGAGGCTTCCGAGCGTCTCGCTGTGCGCGTCGTCTTCAAGGGAGAAAACGATCTCGCCGCCGGGCAGGACATCCACGGCGTCGAGGCCGAGATCGGCAGGATCGGGTGAGGGCATGATACCGAGCGCCATCGTGAGTTCCTGGTTTCGTTTGACGATCTGGCCGTTGGACGAGAGCAGATCGCCGGCGCTGACGGCTTGTCGGAGGAGATCTCCTGCGCCGGGATGGAACCCGTGCGCGGTCGAGAACCAGACTTCGCGCAGGGGCGCTGCCACGATCCTGAGGCTGAACGTCTGGAAGTCGGTGCCCTGGGTCTGCCGCAGGCTGATGTCGACCGACGGCCAGGGCCAGGTGATGTTGCGGGTGGCGTTGGTGAAGGTGCAGGCTGTGTCCGTCGTGCCATCGTTGACATGGACTTCGAGAAACATCTCCTGCAGGAGGCCGGCATTGCCGCCGACGTGGTAGAGTCCTCTGCCTCGGACTTTGTACTGTGGCCCCGGAGCTTCGCCCGCCGTGAAGGCGAGCTGGGCCACGGCGTAGGTCGAAAAGACAGGATCCTCCTCCAGGGGCTGCAGCTGGAATTCGCCGCGCATGGGAACCGTGACATTGGGGCGGGCGCCGATGGGGCATTCATCGATGAGCTCACTGCCGGGCAGGAGTTGGCAGGTCCAGACAGGCGGCGTGGGGCATGGCGGGTCAGGCAGGGGAAGAACGTCGATGCCGTTTGGGCCGTAGTGGGCGAAAGCGCCCTGTGCCACTTTCCCCTGGCCCGGGAACGCTGCGAGCAGGTTCGAGTCCGGGCCGACGGGGTGTGCTGCCGCCAGGTTGGTGATCGCCCGATAGGTCATGGTGCTGTCGGCGAGGGACAATTGCGCGGCGATGGCGGTACCGCCGCCCTCGGTGAGGAAGGGGTAGAACAGCGGCTCGTCGCTGGCCAGCAAGTCGGTGACGGTTCCGCGGCTGCCGTGGTAGAGAGACAGGGTGTATTGGTCGCCTTGGCGTTGGGTGAATGCGACGGTTGGATCGTGGGTGCTGCGGCTTGCGGTGGCGTGCATTCCGCCGAAGCTGTCGGCCCGGGCGGCGGCGAGGCGGTTGGTGCCGCGGATGGCCCAGAGGGTTTCGGTTGTGTCCCCCGGGGTGGGCGCGGCGAAGAAGCCCGACGTGGGGCTGGCGACGAAGTGGCTTCGGAGTTGGCCCAATTCGTTCCTGAGGGAGTCGAGCGAAAGCCCGCTCCAGCAGCCCCAGGGCGTGACGGCCCACACCCGTTCGTCGGTGACCTCTCCTTTCGGGTTCAGCTGCCAGGCACTGAACCAGAAACAGCCGGTGTCGCCGTATTTGACGCCTGAATTGCCCGCAAGACCGGAAGCCCGGAGTCCAATGGTGCGCAATTCCAATCCTCCAGGCGGCGCCACGGTGCCCGTGTTGAAGTCAACGAAAGCGAGCCTTGAGCCGTGGTTGCCCAGGACCATCGCGAGTTGGCCGGAGGGGTTGCAGGCCACTTGCTGGACTTGGTCGAACGGCAGGAGGATGTCGGCGACCTGGCAGGGGGCGCCGTTGGCGTTGTCGTCCGCGAGCAACAGACGCTTGAGCTGCTGAAAGATCCGTTGGTCCGGCCCGTGGTTGGCCGATTGCCATCCGAGGATCACGCGTCCGCCATCGGCGAGGAGCGCGACGCGGAAAGTTCTCAGGTCAACCCCTGCTGCGGCGAGTTCGGTTGGGGAGAGGTGCCATGGTTCGGACAGGCCCTCGGTGCGGGGCGGTTGGTTGTCGTCTACGACCCGGGCGAAGAGGATGTTCCGGACCGCTGCCATTGCCGCGTCGCCCAGAAGGAACGCCTCCGCCTGCTGGGCCCAACGGCGTTGCAGGGCCAGGGCGTAGTTGGGCCACCAGTCCCAGACGATCCCGGATGTGCCGGGGTTAGTCCGGAACTCGAACAAGGCGCGGGAGTTGACCGGGTGGTTCACCTCGAGCATCCGGGTGACTGTACCGTCGATGGGGATCACCTCGCCGGGTTCGGCGATTGCGTTGGCATTCCCGTCACGCCAAAGGTAGAGGCCGTGTAATTCGGGTCCTTCGAGGGTGCCGTTGCCGTCGTGGTCGAACCGGGCCGACAGTTGGGCGAAGCCGTCGCGCCATCCACCGGCGGTGCCGAGCAAGTCGAGGCCGCTGACCGGATTGGGCGACGTCGTGAGCAGGGCGTCACCGGCGCCGATCCACTCGGTGATGTCTTTGAAGCCGTCCCCGTCGATGTCGAACGCGGCGTAGGGCCCCGTGAGCCGACCTGGGTGGGGGAGCCAGAGCCCGCCGGAGGCGGCGAGGAGGCCATCGCCGTCGAGGTCGAGCACGAGGGGGCTGACCCACGCAGCGGGCGCAGGCAGGTCATAGGGGACTCCGCCCAGGGTGACTTCAGTAGCCTCGGCATACATGAACGCGGCGCCACGCCCTCCGTAGATGTTCGGGGCAACACCGGCGGAGCGGAACGCCCCGGAGAGGCTCAGCGGACTTGCCGCGGCCAGGGGTGTCGGCGGCTGGGCCGTGTCCGCCAGGAGGGCATAGCCGGGATTGCCGCCGTAGGCGACCAGCACCTCGATGCCGGGCGGGAACGTGGCGTCGATGGTCTCCTTGAGCGCGGCGAGTGCGGCCAACCGGTCGAATCCCGGCTGATCCGCCGTCAGGCCGAAGATGGCTGGTGTGAACAGAGGATCCACGGCCGGGTCGAGGCTGAAGACGAAGCTGGGGTTGGCATCGAGGTTGAGCGGGGTTTGGGCGCACCCTCGAATTGCGCTGGGGGCCAGCAGGAGGGCGGTTCCGGCCAGGGCTAGTGCCGGGATGAAGCAAGCCAGCGATTGGGCTTTCATAGGCACAGAATCTATGGGACCCCGAATCTATCGCATCGATTGGGCGTTTTCGCAAGGGGAGTGGAACCGGCCCCAATCTGCGCCCCAGGCGTTTGGGGGAGGATCCGGGAACCGGCATTTGCGTTGAACGGCTTTGGGCGAACGCATGTCCTTAGCGTTGAGACCGCCGCATGGGTTGTGAGTGCAGTGGTGCTGCGGTTTCCTCGAAGTCGGTCAGGCACGCGATGCGCGGGCAGGACGCCGCTTCAAGCTCGCCGAGAAGGTACGATGGTTATGACATCGCGAAAGCTGGTGGCCGTGTACGGGATCATCGCGGGGATGATCAGCCTGCCGTTCACGCTTTTGCACCTGGTGGCACGTCCCGACGACGCGCCGATTAGCGGCGTGCAGCATGTGGCAGCCGCCCTCTCGAACTACTTCGGGCCCTGGGGAGTAGCCCTGGTGCGGTTGGTTGATTTCCCAAACGCCGGGATGCGGTCATTCCGGTGGACGCTGGCGTTGGGTCTGACGGTGTTGGGGGTGGCGCTGGTGGCGATGGCCCGCGGATTGGACCGGCGATGGGCGCAGTGGTTGAGCGCGGGAGCCTGGGCGGTGTTCGTCCTGGTCTGGTTCGTGGTCGGGTTTGGCCAGATCGCGGACGGTCTTCTGTAGCCGGGCGCGCCGCGCCAGCCCAATTGCAGTGATCGAGTACGCCCATGGCAATCAGGCGTGGCGGCCTGTCGAGGCGGAGGGTTACCTGTTCATGGCGGAAGGGGTCAGGGCTGACAATCAGGACTCAGCGTTGGGCCGGATTCCCGCGCAGTGTCGATTGTGAGGACCGACCCCGAGGCACACGGAATTGGCTCGCTGCAGCAGTCACGCCATGCCAGGATACCCTTATGAAGGTCAGAATCACCTATTGGCGGGAACCAGACGGGCGGTACTTGGGGTACCTAAACGATTACCCTGACCATTGGACGCAGGGGAACGACCTGGCGGACCTGCAAGAGCACTTGCGCGACCTCTACCAGACGTTTTCTGCGGAGGAGATTCCCGGGATCAGGAAGGAAGCGGAGTTGGAGGTCGCGTGAAGCGGCGCGAGCTCATCGTGCGGCTTGAGGGAACCGGCTGTCGCTTGCTGCGCCACGGAGCGAAACACGACATCTACCACAGTCCTGGGACCGGCAAATCGCAGCCGGTGCCCAGACACGTCGAGAGGAGCAACCATGGAACCCTATGTGACTGCCGAGAACATCGAATCCAAGGCATTGGCGTGGTTGGAGCAAATCCGTCCCTACAACCAGCATGCGATGCGGCTGAACGCGACGGCAAGCGCCCTGCTCGTGGTGGACATGCAGCGGTTCTTCCTCGATGCGGCCTCGCCCATGTTCACGTGTGGTGGGGTGGCGATCCTCTCGACGGTGAGACGCCTCATCGAGGCCTTTCGCCGGGCGAACCGCCCGGTGATCTTCACCCGGCACGTTCACCATCCTGGCGACCTCGACTCCGGGATCATGGGCTGGTGGTGGGCGGGCAAGTGCCTTGAAGGCAGTCCGGAGAGCGAGATCCATCCGGATTTGGCTCCAAGGCCAGGCGAGAAAGTGGTCTTCAAGCACCGGTACTCTGCCTTCTACAACACCGATCTCGAGACCGTGCTGCGCTGTCTGAAGGTCGAAGACGTCGTTGTCTCAGGGGTCATGACCAACCTGTGCTGCGAATCGACGGCGCGGGATGCCTACTGCCGGGACCACCGGGTTTTCTTCCTGGCGGATGGGACGGGATCGATCAGCGAGGAGATGCACGTGGCGAGTCTCTTGAACCTCGCGTTCGGTTTCGCGCACGTGACGACCACTGACGCAGTCGCGGCTCAGCTCACCAGGCGGCCATCGCCTGGGGGAAGGGGTCAGGGCTGACAATCAGTACTCAGCGGTTGGCCGGATTCCCGCGCAGTGTCGATTGTGAGGACCGACCCCGAGGCCCCGACCGCAGGTTCTCCGCGTGACTTGGTGTCTCGGCGGTTGAATCGGGCCGCCATCCGTGATCCCGTGCTGATGTTGATCGCCGGTCTGTCGGTCGAGCGAACCGCCGCCCCGGGAGGCTTGGGGGCTTGGGCTTGGTGGTCCTGCGACCACGGGATGGCTCGTCGGTCACCGACGCTCGATCGCGGCGCGTGAAGATCCGGGGCTATGGGTGCGTCCAAGCATCCACACCCCATGGCATGGGAAGCTGGAAGGATGTGATTATGAAGAACCGATGGAGCAGGACGGTTGCGGTGGCAGTGGCGGTCGCGGCGTTGGCGGGGATGCTCTCCGGCTGCGCGTGGTCAGTCGGGGGCGAGCATCAGGGCGGCAAGTCGGTGCACCCGACCCGGGGTCAGGAGCTGATCGACCTGCAGCATGCCCGGGACCAGGGCGCCATTTCGGAGCCGGAGTATCAGATTCAGAAGCAGCGGATTCTGGACCGCTGATGGCGTGGCTGACGATCGCACCGAGGGCGCGCCGGAGGGGCCGGTTTCGCTCCCCATCACCGGGGAGTTGGATCTGCACACGTTCCGTCCCCAGGACGTGAAGGGCGTGGTGCTCGACTACCTCGAGGAATGCCGGAAGCGGGGGCTTTGCGTGGTGCGGATTGTGCACGGCAAGGGCGTTGGCAACCTGCGGCGCACGGTGCACGCCCTGCTGGCCCGGCACCCGGATGTGCGGGCGTATGCCCTCGCGAGCGCGCCGTTCGGAGGATGGGGTGCGACGATTGTGCATCTCCGGCCGCCCGAGGCCGGCCCGGGGCGGGCGGGTCGTGCAGCCGATCCGGTTTCGTGACACTGCCCGGTGCGTTTCAGAGGAAGTGCGGTCCGCACGCCTTCCGGGGCGCGGGTCGTCTGACCCGCAGCGGACTGGCGTGGCGGATGCTGTCGCGTGGCTCGGCGGCAGCCAGCCTGCGAAAACGCGGTCTGAAATCGGCCTGACAACCCGATGCGTGCGGGGCAGGATTGGATCATGTGCCAGTCGTCAGCACGAGCGACCTCGACTTGGGGAACGTGTGATCAGCAGGTCAAGTGGGGTGCCTCCGGTTCCAGGCCTTCCCTCCTGCCGGCGAGGACTCTGCATGAGCGAGGCGCGGGTCACGTCGTTCGGAGCGGCAGGAAGGCGTGCACGAGCCTGGGGACTTGGCTGGGTCTAAGGCGCGCCTCGCTTGGGGATGTCCCTGGCCCGCGGGGGTGGATCTCGATGTTGAGCCGGATCGGTCTTGCCGCTTTGCTCTGGCTCGGTCCGGGGTGCGGGTGTGCGGCGTCGGCGATCGACGGTTCGTTCGCGGCTTCCGGGCCCGGACCTGCCCTGGTCATTCGGGTGAATCATCTCGGCTACCGTCCCGGCGACGGGAAGCGGGCGCTGATTCTCAGCCGGGCGCTTGTGCGCGACCGTTTCGAGGTGATCGATCTGGATTCGGGGCGGGCGATGTTCCGGGGTCGGGCAGGGCGCGGTGGTGGCGGCGGGTGGGGGACGTTTTCGCACGTATACGAACTGGATTTTGGCGCGGTGCGCCGGCCGGGGCGCTATGCGGTGGTTTGCGGCGGTGTGCGATCGGATCCGTTTCGGGTTGCGGAAGGGGCGTATGACGAGGTGCCGGGTGCGGTGCTTGAGTTTCTGCGTCAGCAGCGATGCGGGTACAATCCCTGGCTCGGCACGAATTGTCACTCCTGGGACGGGCGCACGGCGTACGGTCCCTTGCCGGCGGGTTCGGAGGTGGACGCGGTGGGGGGCTGGCACGACGCGGGGGACTTGCTGAAGTACCTTCTGACGTCGGGCAACGCCACGGCGCAGATGCTGCTGGCACATGAACTGGCGGTGGTGTCGGGCGAGTCCCGGGACGGGAAGAACCGCGGGCGGGGCCGCCATTCGATCGGGGCTGTGGCTGGGGCGGACGCGGTGGATGCCCGTGGCGATCCTGGGGCGAACGGCCGGTCGGATCTGCTGGACGAAGCGCGGTGGGGGCTCGAGTGGATGCTGAAGCTGCATCCGGCTCCGGACCAGCTTTATCATCAGGTGGCGGACGACCGGGATCACGTCGGGTTCCGGTTGCCGCAGAACGAGACGGTGGATTACGGCTGGGGGCCGGGCAGGCACCGGGTGGTGTACGCGGCGGACGGGCGGCCGCAGGGGCTGCGCGAATACCGGAGCGAGTCGACCGGGCTGGCGAATCTGGCGGGGCGGTATGCAGCAGCGATGGCGATGGCGTGGCAGGCATGGCACGACGATCCGCGGGAGCGGGAGTTCGCCGAGCGTTGTCTGGAGGCGGGGCGCGAGGTGTATGCGATGGGCAAACGGCAGGAGGGGGTGCAGCAGGGCAATTCCTACAAGGCGCCGTATCGCTACGAAGAGCGGACGTGGGCGGATGACATGGAGTGGGGGGCGGCGGAGATGTATCGGGCGACGGGCGAGGTTTCGTACTGCGAGGATGCGGTGCGGTATGCGCGGCGGGCGGGTGCGGAATCGTGGATGGGGCGGGAGCGGGCTGGGCACTACGAGTACTATCCGTTCTTGAATGTCGGCCACTATCGGCTGCACGGATGTGTGGACGGGGCGACCCGGCGGTGGCTGGCTGAGCAGTATCGGATCGGGCTGGCGGCATGTCTCGAGGCATCGCGGGAGAACCCGTGCGGGATCGGGGTGCCGTTCCTTTGGTGTTCGAACCATCTGGTGGTGGCTTTGGTGACGCAGTGCGCGTTGTACGAGCGGATGACGGGGGACCGTCGTTTCCGGGCGATGGCGGCGCGGCATCGGGACTGGCTTTGGGGGAGGAACCCGTGGGGGTATTCGATGATGACCGGCGTGGGTCATCGGTATCCGACGGAGGTGCATCTTCAGACCACGTGGCTGACGCGGCGGAGTGTGCGCGGCGGCCTGGTGGATGGTCCAGTGATGGGACGGATCTTCGGGAGTCTCCGCGGGGTGTCGATCACCGAACCCGATCCCCTCGCGATGTTCCAGGATTCGCGTGCGGTGTATCACAATGATCTGCACGACTATGCCACCAATGAGCCGACACTGGACGGCACGGCGTCGGTGCTCTTGATGTGGGCGGTTGACTCCGGAGCGCCTGCGTTTACCGTTGCGCGATCGGAGTCCGTGTCTCTACCTTCCGCCGGGCGGGGGATTACACCGCCGGCTCGAATCGGCCTATGAAAGCAAGAGTGAAGAAGCCTTCTGCGAAGAAGTCGGTGGCGCGCCCTAGTGCGCGGCGCGTCGCGCGGGCACCGGCGACGTCGCGTCGTGCGAAAGCGGGGTCGGTTCGAAAGAAGGCTGGGGCGGTGAAGAAGAAGCCGGCGGCGTCGGGCAAGCCGGTTCGGCGCACCGCGTCCGCGGCTCGCGTGAAGGCTGGGGCGGCGAGGTTGCCGGCGGCCCGGGTTCGTGTCCGCGGGGTCACCCGGGCGACGGGCGGTGCGCTGGAGCGGCCGGCGGCGGTCGGAGCGGGGTCGGTTCGCAAGGCGCGCGCGGTGCGGCCGAAGGCAGGGGTCGCCGCCCGGCGCGCGGCGGGAGTCCGGCGGTCCCGGGGTGTGCGGCCGCCGGTTTCGCGGTCTCGCATCGCGGAGCGGCCGGCGGTGCGTCGGAGAGTGGTATCGGCTCTGCCGGTGCCGTCCGCGGTGGCGGTGCCGGGGCGGGTGGCGAGGGCGGTTTTGCCGCCGCGGCCTCCGGCGCGGATTCCGCCGTTGCTGCTCGAGGGCGATGCGTCGCCGGCGCCGGCGGTGAGCGGGCCTGGGGAGCGGTTTGTGGTGGGGCAAGCGGCGGCGGCGGTGCCGGCGGGGGCGGTGCCGGGTCTGCCGGAGTCCTATGGGACACAGCGGTTGTTTTTGTCGGTACGGGATCCGCAGTGGCTTCACGCGCATTGGGATCTTGGTGAAGCCGAGGCCCGGCTACTTGCGGCGCAGGCGGCGGGCGGTCAGTTGATCTTGCGGGTTTACCGGGGTGCGGCGGGGACGTTACCGGTGTCGGAGATTCCGCTGGCGGCGGGGGCGCGGGCGTGGTTTCTGCGGATTGCGGACGGCGGGGGCCGGTATGTGGCGGAGCTAGGCTATTGGGATCCGGACGGTGCGTGGCGTCGGCTGGCGCTGTCGGACCCGGTGGCTGTGCCGGAGGAACCGGGGCCTGCCGAAGGCCCGGTTGAATTCGCCACGTTTCCGGTAGACGTACCGTTTTCGGTGATCTTGGGGAAGGTGGAGGAGGTGGCGCGCGAGAACGTGCCGCTGGTGCAGATGCTGTCGGCACTGCGGGCGGCGGGTTTCGAGGATCTGCCCTCGGTGAGCGAAGCTCAAGCGGGGGTCTGGACGCCGGAGCAGGAGCGGGCGTTGGCGGCGGTGCTGCGGGTTGATCCGGATCGGCGGGTTTGGGTGGGGTCATTGGATTTGACGGAGGCGGTGCGCCAGCGTCTGGCGGCGGAGGGCGGTGTTCCGACGGGCGTGGGGGTGCCGACCTCTCCGGCCGGGGGCTTTGGCGGGCCGACGTCGTCGGAGGCGATCGACAGCCAAGGAGGTGTGCCGTCGGCGGCGCCGGGGCGGCGTGGTTTTTGGTTTTCTGTGAACGCGGAACTGATTGTCTACGGGGCGACGGAGCCGGACGCGACGCTGACGGTGGGCGGTCGTCCGGTGCGGTTGCGGGCGGATGGGACGTTCAGTCTCAGGTTTGCGCTGCCGGACGGCGACTATGCATTGCCGCTGCGGGCGATGTCGAGGGAGGGGGATGACGGGCGGGAGGCGGCTCTTGAATTCCGGCGTCGGACGGAATACCGGGGGGCGGTGCGGGTGCATCCGCAGGATCCGGCTTTAAAGGCGCCGCGGCCGGAGCATGCGGGCGAGGCGGGGAAATCGAGCTGATCAGGGGATTCATGGGCGGCCATGTTGCATTGGTGCTGCACGCGCACCTGCCCTTCGTGCGGCATCCGGAGCACGAGCAGTTTCTCGAGGAGAGCTGGCTTTTCGAGGCGATGGCGGAGTGTTATCTCCCGCTGTTGACGCTGATCGAGGCCTGGGGGCGGGATCGGCTGAACGTGCGGCTGGCGCTGACGCTCTCGCCGACGCTTTGTTCGATGCTGCTCGATCCGCTGTTGCAGGCGCGGTTCGAGAGCCGGTTGGAGGCGCTGATTGACCTGGCGGAGCGCGAGTGTTTTCGGACGCACTTCGAGGCGGGCTGCCGGCCGCTGGCGGAGGCCAATCTCGAACGATTCCGGTCGTTGCGGGAGGCGTGGCACCGGTGCGGCCGGGACTTGGTGGGCGGGTTCCGGCGGCTTCAGGAGGCGGGCCGGATCGAGATCATCACGTGTGCAGCGACCCACGCGCTGCTGCCCTTGCTGGCGGAGTCCCCTCTCGCGCTGCGCGGGCAGGTTTTCACCGCTTGCGACCATTATCGCTCGTGTTTTGGCCGGGATCCGGTCGGGATCTGGCTGCCGGAGTGCGGCTATGTACCGGCGATCGAGCCGGTGTTGCGGGAGGCGAATCTGCGGTGGTTCATCGTGGACACGGACGGTTTGCTGCGGGGTTCGCCGCGGCCGCGGTACGGGACCCTGGCGCCGGTCTTCACTCCGGAGGGGCTGGCGGTGTTTGGCCGGGATCGCGATTCAGCGCGGCAGGTGTGGAGTCGGGGCGAGGGGTATCCGGGGGATCCGCGGTACCGGGATTTTTATCGGGACATTGGTTTCGATCTCGACTACGAGTACGTGCGGCCTTATCTGCCGTCGCCGAACCATCGCGGGTTCACGGGGGTGAAGTACCATGCGATCACGGGTGGCAGCGGGGAGAAGCGGCTCTACGATCCGGCGGCGGCCCGGAGGGCGGCGGAGGAGCATGCGGCGCATTTTTGCGCCGCGCGGGCGGCGCAGCTCGAGGCTGCGGCGGCGGTGATGGACCGGCCGCCGCTGATGGTGGCTCCTTACGATGCGGAGCTGTTTGGGCACTGGTGGCACGAGGGGCTCTGGTTTCTGGACGCGGTGGTGCGGCAGGCCACGGCGGCGCCTCCGGCCTTTGGGTTTCTGACTCCGACGGACTATTTGCGGGGGCAATCCACGCTGCAAGTGGTCCGGCCCTGTCCGTCGAGCTGGGGCGAGGGCGGGTATTTCCAGGTGTGGGTGAATGAGAAGAACGCCTGGATACAGCCGCATTTGCGGGTGGCGGAAGGGCGTCTGGCGGAGCTGGTCGAGCAGTGTGGCGGTGCTGGGGAGATCGAGGAGCGCGCCCTGCGGCAGGCGGCGCGGGAACTGATGCTGGCGCAAGCAAGTGACTGGCCGTTCATCCTGACGACGGGGACCAATCCCGAGTATGCCGGGCAGCGGGTGACGGAGCATCTGGCTCGTTTCCAGCGGCTGTGTGACGGGCTGACGACGGGCGAACTGGGCGCCGCGTGGCTTGCGGAGATCGAGGCGCTCGACGGCGTGTTCCCGGCCGTGGACCCGCGTCGGTGGAGACCCGTCGGTGGCTGGACGCCTATCTGAGGCGCGCTGGGGGGTGGTGGAAACGGTTGACCTCTCTCCGGCGCTGATAGAGCATAAGGGCCGGATGCAGCAGGAAGAAGACGATGACGCATGAGTCCGCCCCTGGCGTTTTTTGCGCGTACGCAGATGGATCTCCTCTACGTGTGGGATCGGTGCACGGTGGAGGGGAAGGTCATCATCGTCATTCTGGTGATCTTCTCGATTTTCGCCTGGTCGATCATGGCGACGAAGGCGGTCGAGATGCGGCGGGCGAGGCGGTTGAACCGGTATTTCGACACGGAATTCCGGAGCCAGAAGGACGTTCTTGGCATCCATGACCGGCGGGTGAATGTCGAGGGCTGTCCGCTGTTCTCGGTTTATCAGGCGGGCTGTCAGGAGCTCGTGAGCCGGCTGCGGACGGCGGACGCGGCGCAGCGGCGGACGCGGGTCTCGTTGAAGGCGATGGAGCATGTGAAGCGGACGCTCGAGCGGGCGGTGGCGCAGGAGTGTCTTCGGCTCGAATCGGGTTTGATTCTGCTGGCGCTGGCGGTGAGCGGCTCGCCGTTTCTGGGGTTGCTGGGGACGGTTTGGGGGGTGATGAGCGCGTTCAGCGGGATCGCGCAGGCAGCGGCTGCGGGCGGCCACGCGGACCTGACGTCGATGGCTCCCGGGGTATCCGGGGCGCTCATCACGACGGTTGCGGGGTTGCTCGTTGCGATCCCTTCGATGTTTGGTTACAACTGGCTGGTTCACAACCTGCGGGTGTTGACGGTGGAGTTGGACAATTTTGCCCAGGAATTGGTCTCGCGGATGGAAACGGAGTATCTCAGCGACGATGACCTCGAGTGACGAGAATGCCCCCGCCGACGTTGCGGTGGATCGCACGAAGAACCAGCCTGGTGTGCTGTGTGGCAAGTGCGATCACCTCAACTATCTGGGTTACGACGACTGCGAGAAGTGCGGAAGTCCCCTGTATTTGGACTGCCGCCGCTGCGGTCGGCGGAACCCGCGAGTCTACACGCGCTGCCAGTTCTGCCATGGCCGACTCCATCGTCGGGGGCTCTTCGGGCGTCGCCGGGGGCATCGCCGCCATTCGTTCTGGCATCGTGCCGGCTGGCAGATCCTCGAGGTCCTGCTGGTGTTGCTGGGCCTGACAGTGGTTCTGGGCGTGTTGTACCTGGCGTACGTCCTTTAGAGTCCTCGGCTCTTGGAATGTGTGGTCAACAGGTCAAGTTTTGTCCGGTCCGGTTCCAGGCCTCCCCTGCTTCCGTTGAGGACTCTCCATTAGCGAGGCGCGGAGGCAGGGTGCCCTGCTGCCCCCCCACGGTTCCTTTGGATTGCATGTTTCATCGGTCTGAGGCGGCGCCTCGCTAGGATGAAGCGTTTCTCACAACGGAACTCGCTCGTCACGCTGAGTGACATCAACATCACGCCGCTGCTGGATCTGGCGTTCGTGCTGCTGATCATTTTTGTCATCACGACTCCGCTGCTGGAGAAGGGCATGGAACTTCGGCTGCCCGAGGGCGGGCGGGACGGGCTCGAGGTCGACCGGGACAGCGTGCGGACGGTAGAAATTGATCGAAATGGCGTCTACGCACTGGACAAACAGCGGGTTACGATCGATCAGTTGGAGCAGCAACTGGTGGCCGCGTTCCGGGCGAACCGGGGAATGGTGCTGCGGATTCGGGGTGACCGGGAGAGCATGTTAAAGCACTTCTATCCGGTGATTGACCGTTGCACCCGCAACGGGATCACCCGCATCAACCTCGCCACGGAAGGGGCGCGCTCGCCGTGAGCCGGCTTCGATTCCAGTGTTTGGCGGCTTCGGTGGGGCTCCACGGGGTTCTGCTGATGGTGTTGGTGGCGGGCGCGGGTTTTGTGGTGCCTCGAGAGGAGCAGACCCTGACCCTGCCGGTGCTTGAGTTCATTCCGGACCGGCTGGTGGATGCTCCGGTGGTGGGCGGCGGCGATCCGCGGGGCACTCCCCGCACGCAGCCAGCCCCTGCGCCTCCCGTCGCGGATCCCACGCCCCCGGCGCCCTTGCCGAGGGTGACGCCCGCACCCGTGCCGCGGGCGACGCCGGCTGCGCCCAAGCCCAGGCCGAAGCCTGCGGCGGATTCCAACGCCTACACGGATGGCAGCAAGAAGGCGCCCAAGAAACCCAAGATCCAGGTGAACAAGAACCCCGTGGTTCGGGACCGGTCGACGCCCCGGGCACCTTCCGCTGCCGAGCGCGAGGCGGCGGCAGCGGCGGAAGCGGCGGAGGCGGCCCGAAGCCGGGAAGAAGCGCGGGTGGCGCGGAACCAACAGATTGGGGGGGCGGTAAGCGCCCTGAAGAGCGGGCTGTCGAGTCGGAGTCTTTCGGTGGTGCCCTTTGGTCCCGGGGGTGGCGGCGAGACGTATGCGGGGTACGGGCTTTACGTGCGGATGATATTCGATCGAGCGTGGCGGGCGCCGGCCGAGGTGCCTGAGGGCTCGGCGGTGGTGACGGTGCGGGTGGTCATTGCCCGCGACGGGTCGGTGGTCCAGAAGACCGTCACCCGCCGATCGGGGATTGCGGTCTTGGATCGTTCCGTCCAGGCGGCTCTGGACCGGGTGACCACGATCGGCCGGCCTTTCCCGGAGAACTCACCGGACGATCAGAAGACGTTTCTGATCGATTTCGACCTTAAAACCAAGCAAGGGCTGGGATGAACATGGCAAGGGCGATTCTGAGCTGGATGGCGGCGGGCGTCGTGTTGCTGCAGTGGCTGGCGGCGCGGGCGGGGGAGGAGCGGATTACGATCGAGCGGGAGGCGTGGGGCAGGACGCCGCCGATTCACATCAGTTTGGAGGGCTACTCGGGCGAGGTCGAGCGGGTGCTTCAGTTCGACCTCGAGATCGCGGGGTTCAAGGTGGTGGGATCGGGCGACGAGAAGCTCCAATACGCGCTCAAGGGGGGTGGCGGCAGCGTGGTGGAGGGGCGGCTTCAGGACGCGATCAAGAAGAGCGAGCTTTTTGCCAAGGCGTACAGCGGAGGGGGGGCGCGGACGCAGGCGCACGCGTTATCGGATGACGTGGTGCTGGCGGTGACGGGCAAGCCGGGGGTGGCGAGGACGAAGATTGCCTTCAAGATCACGCGGGGCCAGGACAGCGAGGTGTATCTGGCCGATTACGACGGGTTCAATGCGGTGGCGGTGACGCAGGACCGGACGGTGGTGGCAGCCCCCTGTTGGCGGCCGGGGCATCGGATGTTGTTTTATACCACGTACAAGAGCGGGAACCCGGACATTGTGTCGCACGACCTCGGCTCCGGCGTGCGGCGGACCGTTGCCCGCTATTCCGGCTCGAACATCAGTCCCGCGGTTTCCCCGGACGGGCAGCATGTGGCGATGATCCTGAGCAAGAGCGGCAGTCCGGATCTGTTTGTGGCGAACGTGGATGGGACGGGGCTGCGTCAATTGACGCAGACGCCCGAGGACGAGTCCTCGCCCACGTGGTCGCCGGACGGGGGTTGGGTTTGTTTTGCGACGAGGATTGACGGTCGCCGGACGCTGGCGCGGATTCCGGCGGGCGGCGGTTCGATGCGCCGGATTGCGACCAGCGGGGTGCTGAACCCGACCGAGCCCGACTGGTCGCCGGATGGGAAGACCATTGCGTTCACGTCGCAGATGGGGGGGTTCCAGATATGTCTGGTCGAGGCGGGCGGTGGGGAAGCGAAGCTCCTGGTGTCGGGGGAGGATCCTTGCTGGGCGGGGAACTCGAGGACCCTGATCTACACCAAGCGCGGCAGCGGGGGGCGGCGGAGCCTGTCTTTGCTTGACGTGCTAACCAAACAGTCCAAGGATATTCCAATAAACGCTGGCACCGCCTCGCAACCCAGTTGGGCCCGGTGAGGATGGCGCTTTATTCTGGCACAACATGAAACGCGCACTGTTGCTGAATCTATTCGCGGTTGTTCTGGCCCTGGCGCTCGGGGGCGTTGGGTGCAAGAAGCCGCAGAAACCGGTCACGCAGATCCCGATAGCGGGGGCCAAGGGCGGGCCGGGTCCTGGGGGCACCACGCGGGTGGGTCCGACGGAGGGGGGGGCGCGGTCGCCGACGCCGGACAACGTGGCTCCGGTGCAGCCGGACACAGGCGTGCGCGCGACCCCGGTCGAGACCACCCCGGTGAAGGAAGGTCCGAGCGGTATCGAACAGGCCCCCATCGAGATGATCGAGGGCATGGTGCCCGACACGGAGTACTTCAAGGCGCAGACGGTTTACTTCGAGTTCGACAGTTCCGTGGTGCGGAAGACGCAGCACGGCCGGTGTGACGCGGTTGGGGACGAATTGAAGGCGAAGCCGGAAGCGAAGCTGATGATCGACGGGCACTGCGACGAGCGGGGCACGGAAGAATACAACCGTGCGCTGGGCGAGCGTCGCGCCCTGGCGGTGCGGACGTATCTCATCAAGTACGGGATTGCCGCGGACCGGGTTTTCACGCGGAGCTGGGGCGAGAATCGGCCGGCCGATCCGGGCCAGAACGAGGACGCCTATGCGAAGAACCGGCGTGGCGAGTTCATTTTGCTACTGCCGAAGCCGTAACCGAGGCATCGGGTGACTATGAATGCTATGATGGCAATGTGGGGATTGAGCGGGGGCGAGATTGTCCTGCTGGTGGTCGTCGTCCTGGTGCTGTTCGGCGCCCGCAAGATCCCGGAATTCGCCAAGGGCCTGGGCCAGGGGATCAAGGAATTCAGGAAAGCCTCGAAAGAACCGCCCGAAAGCAAGGGCTGATTCGCGTATGGCGCCACTTTTTGCAGTCTTCGGTTTGAGCGGCGGGGAGCTGATCCTCGTGCTCGCGGCGGTGTTGATCCTTTTTGGGGCGAAGAAGATCCCTGATTTTGCGAAGGGCCTTGGCCAGGGGATCAAGGAATTCAAGAAGGCCTCGCGCGAGGTCCAGGACGAAATCGAGCGGGCTGGTGAGGAGCTGCACTCCCCGCCGCCGCCGCCGCCGCCGCCGGTTCCCACCGAGCCGAGCGCGTACTCGGGGCCCTCGAGCGGGACCGAGGAGCCGCCTTCGACGCCGCCGGCCACACCGCCTCAGCAGTCCTGAGGCCGGGCGGCTTACGGTTTGACGCTTCATGGCTGACCCGACCGAACTGCCGCGTCCGGAGAGCGAGGAGGACGAGGAGGGCGGCGGCCCGGTCAAGTCGTTTCTCGAGCATCTCGAGGATCTGCGGTGGGTTCTCGTCAAGAGCGGCGCGGCGGTTCTCATTGCGATGGTGGTTTGCCTGCTGGCGGTGAACCAGCTGGTGGCGGTGTTGAAGTGGCCGCTGGATCGCGCGCACCGGCTGAATCGTCCGCGCCAGCAGCAGGTCGAGTTTTACCTGGGCACCAATCGGTTCGGTCGGTTCGCCGGCACCAACGAATGGCTGGCGGCGCTCCCGCTCGGATCGAACCGGGTTGTTCGCTACCAGATCGCTCCTGTCACCATGGCCGGCGAAACCGTGCTGGCGCTGCGGCCGTCGACGGCGCCCTTCGCGGATGAGGGGAGCGGTCCCGGCCTGATCTTCCTGGACCCGGCGGCGCCGTTCATTTCCTCGCTGCATCTGGCCTTTTTCGCCGGGCTGCTCGTCGCCTCGCCCTTTGTCTTTTTGTTTATTGGGCAGTTCATCGTGCCGGCGATGAAGGTGAAGGAGAAGAAGTACTTTTCGAGGGCGCTGGGGGTTGGGGCGGCGCTGTTTCTGGCCGGGGTTTGTTTTTGTTACTTTGGGATGATGCCGCTTGCGCTTCGGGCAGCGGAGGCCTACTCCCTGTGGATGGGGGTGACGATGCCCGACTGGCGGGCGGAGACGTACTTCAGTTTCGTGGTCAAGTTCATGCTTGGCATGGGGCTCGGGTTCGAGCTGCCCGTCGTGTTGCTGGCGCTGGTCAAGATTGGGATTTTGGATCACAAGAAGCTGGCGGGCTTGCGCCGGTACATGATCGTGGTCAACCTGCTCCTGGGCGCGTTGCTGACGACTCCGGAGGTGTTGACCCAGGTGATGATGGCGATTCCTCTGCAGATTCTCTACGAGATTGCCGTCTGGATCGCCTGGTATTGGGAATGGAAGGCGAAGCGCGAGGCCCGTGCGGCGGGCGAGTCCCCGGCCTGACCGGCGCCCCTTGCCCGAGGCGGCTGCCGCGCTGCGCCGGCCCTGTCGCGCCCCAGGAGAGGCCCCTCTCCCTTTGCCTCCCTACCCCCTTTTTCGTCGCAGGGCGAGGGAAAGACCGGGCCGTCCACCATCGGAGGCCCTTTCTCCCCGGTGCTTCGCGACCTCCGGTCCGGAGCACCTGCGGCATCGTTCCGTCTAATCCTGAGGTTGCAGAGGGATCCGGGGTGGGTCACTTTCGCGACGGACCTTGATGAAGACACACTCTTTGCTGTTGTCGATGGCGCTGGCGTGGGCGACGGTTGCGGGCATGGGCGCATCGCGTCAGGCGCAGTGGAAGCTGGTTGATGAGGCCGTGGAGAAGGGATTGCCCCGGACGGCGATCGAGCATCTCGACCCCATCTACCAGGCGGCGCTGGCGGACAAGGCCTGGGGCGAGGCGGTCAAGGCGCTCGGCTGGAAGTTGGCGCTCGAGGCGGACCTCGAGGGGGACAAGCCCGGGGAGAGAATCCGCCGGCTTGAAGCGGAGATGCCCAAGGTGCCGGCGGCAATCCGCCCGCTGCTCGAGTCGATCCTGGCGCATTGGTATTGGGAGTTCTTCCAGGAACATCGGTGGCGTTTCATGCGGCGAACCGCGACGGTTGGGAAGTCCGGCGACGACCTGATGACGTGGGATCTGCCCCGCGTCTACGCGGAGATCAGCCGTCATTTCCGGGTGGCGCTCGCCGCCGACCGCACTCTTAAGAACCAGCCTGTCGGTGTGTTTGGCGCGCTGCTCGAGCCGGGCACCGTGCCTGACGCCTACCGGCCGACGCTGTACGACATTCTCGCCCACGAGGCCCTGGCCTTTTACACGTCGGGAGAACAAGCGGCAGCGAAGCCGGAGGACGATTTCGAGGTGCTCGCCACGAGCCCCGTGCTGGATCCCGTCGAGGCCTTTGTGCGCTGGCAACCGGCGGCGGAAGGCGCGGCGGCGGAGGCGCCGGCGTTGAGCGCCATCCGGCTTTACCAGGAGCTGCTGCGGTTTCACAGCGGCGACGCGGACCGGTCCGCGTTTCTGGACGTCGATCTCGCCCGCATCCTGTGGGCCGGAAACATCGCTGTTGGCGAGGAGAAGGAGGAGCGCGTTCGTGGGGCGCTGAAGACCTTCAGCGAAGTCAATGGCGATCATCCCCTCGCCGCCCTGGCTCTGTATCACTGGGCCCGGAAGGTGCGGGAAACCGGGGAGCCGGGCCGGGCGCGGGAACTGGCGCGGCGGGGGCAACAGGCCCATCCGGATTCGCCGGGCGGCACGCTCTGCGCCAATCTCGTTGCTGAAATCGAGGCGCGATCTCTGAGCATCGAGGCCGAGGGCATCTGGAACCGCCCCTGGGCACCGATCCGCGTCCGGCATCGGAATGTCGAGCGCGTGCACTTCCGGCTTGTCCGGTGGGCCTGGGACGAATTCCTCGATCGCCGGCACAACCGGCCGGACAATCTGAATGAGAAGGAGCGGGACCAAGTCCTGGCTCGTGCGCCCGAGCATACGTGGTCGAAGGACCTGCCTCCGACGGCCGACTACAAGGTTCGCGTCACCGCGGTCGAAGTCCCCGAGGCACTCAAGCCTGGTTTTTACTTCCTGGTGGCGAGTGCGGAGTCGGACTTTGGCAAGACACAAAACCAGCTCTCGCTTGCGGAGGTCTGGGTCAGCGACCTCGCCCTGGTGCTTCAGCCACACGAGACGGATATCCGGGGTTTCGTGCTCGAGGCGGAATCCGGCCAGCCCGTGGCCGGGGCGCGGATCCAGGGATGGTACCTCGATGCCAATCGGGAGAGGGTAGCGGTGCCGGAGACGCAGACCGATGCGGAGGGCGAATTCCGGCTTGCGGTGAGCCGGCGGCAGGGCTGTCTGATTCGCGCGACGGCGAAGGGGCAGGAGGTGGCCACGAGCCGCGAGTTCATGGCGAGCGGACGGTCGGCGCCGGTGCCCGCCTCCGAGCAGACGCTCTTCTTCCTGGATCGCGCTCTTTACCGGCCGGGGCAGACGATCCAGTACAAGGGGATTTGTCTGCGCGCGGCACCGGAGGAGGAGAACTACAAGGTGCTGCCGGGCCGCGAGGTGACCGTGGTTTTTTACGATCCCAACCGGAAGGAGATCGCGCGGCAGACACGACGCGCGAATGACTACGGTGCGTTCAGCGGGAGTTTCACGGCTCCGGCCGACCGGTTGCGGGGTCGGATGCGGCTTCAGACGGTCGGCGGGCCCGCCGGCGTGGGGTGGTTGAACGTCGAGGAGTACAAGCGTCCGAAGTTCCACGTCGCCCTCGACGCGCCGGAATCGGCTCCCCGGTTGACGGACACGGTGCGGATCACGGGCCGCGCCCTGGGGTACACGGGCGCGGCGGTGGGCCAGGCCCAGGTCGAGTATCGGGTTGTGCGCGAGGTCCGGATGCCGTGGTGGTGGAGTGCCTACAGCTGGAGGCGGCCGGGGCCGCGCGGCACGCCGAGCCAGGAGATCGCCCATGGCCGGGTGCAGACGGACGCCGACGGCGCGTTCGGCATCGAGTTCGCGGCGTTGCCGGACCGGGCGGTTCCCGAGGCGGATGAACCGACGTTTGTGTTTCGGGTGCACGTGGATGTCACGGAAGCGGCCGGCGAAACCCGGTCGGCCGAGCGCACCGTGCGCGTTGGGTACACCGCGCTCGAAGCGCGGCTTGAAGCGGACGAGTGGTTGACCCAGGACGCGCCCGTTGCCCTGCGCGTCCGCGTGAGCACGCTGGACGAAGAGCCCGAGGTGGCCGAAGGCGTCATCAGGGTTCATGCACTCAAGGCGCCCGAGCGGGTCCAACGTCCGCCGCTCGCTTCGGGCGGCGGGTGGTACCCGTGGGTTGATCCCGAACCGGACGAGTCGGAGCCTGATCTGTCGGATCCGAACCAATGGGAACTGGGGCTGGTGGTGCTCGAGCGGGGGTTCACGACGGACGCCGAAGGCCGCGCTGCGGTGGCGGTGACGCTGGGCGCGGGGGTCTACCGGGCCATGCTCGAGACTCAGGATCGGCACGGCAAGCGAGTGACCGCGCGGTTGCCCCTCACGGTGCTGGCGCCCCAGGCGAGCGCCTTGAACGCGAAGATCCCGAGTCTTCTCGCTGCTCCGCACTGGAGCGTCGAGCCCGGCCAGACGTTCGAGGCGGTTTGGGGCACGGGCTACCAGACCGGACGCGCCTTCGTTGAGATCGAACATCGGGGGCGGCTGCTGGCGCGCTACTGGACGCCGACGAACGTGACGCAGGTGCGCCTTGGGCAACCGGTTACCGAGGCGTTGCGGGGAGGGTTTACGCTCCGTGTCGTCCAAGTGCGCGAGAACCGCGCTTATCTGCACACACGACTCGTCGAAGTGCCCTGGAGCGACCGCGACCTCAGCCTGAAGTGGGAGCATTTCACGTCCAAGCTCGAGCCCGGGCAGCGCGAGACCTGGACGCTGACGATCCAGCGCCGGGCGGCTCCCGGGGGCGAAGCGGTGGCCGACACGATCGTGCCGGCCGTGGCCGAGCTGGCAGCCACGCTGTACGACGCCTCGCTTGACGCGTATCTGCCGCAGTCGTGGCCCACGGGCTTCAACGTATTTCGGCGCGAGCGACAGCGGGCGGGCTTCCAGTTTGTCAATGAGCGGCGTCGGCTGGGGGTGTTTGCCCAGGATTGGCCGATTCGGACCACGCCAGTCGACTGGCGGTACCGGTCTTTTCCCGCGGATCTCGTCGCGGGCGGCGGGAACGGGCCGATGCTCGAGAGCCTGGCTCTCCCCCGGCGGGCTCGAGGCGACGCGAGGATGATGATGCGATACGGGATGGCTGCCGCTCCGAAGGCGGCGCCGTTGGCGATGGCCGCCCCCGCGCCCGCTCCGTCTCTCATGGCGGGAGCGGTCGAAGCGGACGGCATGGAGCTTGCCGAGTCTGCTGTAGCGCGGCCCCAAACAGCACCGGGGCGCCCGACCGAAGCGTCCGCTCCAGAGGCGGGTCCGGGGCCGGACCTCGACCAGGTGAGTGCGCGGCGGAACCTGAACGAGACCGCGTTCTTCTTCCCCCATCTGACGAGCGATTCGAATGGCGTGGTGCGTCTTGAATTCACCCTGCCCGAGGCGCTGACCGAATGGCGGTTTCTCGGGTTCGCGCATGATCGCGACCTGCGGGCGGGCGGCATATCCGCGAAGATGGTGACCGCGAAGGACCTGATGGTACAGCCGAACCCGCCCCGGTTTTTGCGCGAGGGGGACGTCTTGGAATTCAGCGTGAAGCTCATCAACACGAGCGACCGTCCGCAGAAGGGGAAGGTGCGGTTGGCGTTGACGGACGGCATGACGGACTTGCCGGCGGACGCGCGGGTGGGCAACACCCGGCCGGAGCAATCGTTCGAGCTCGAGCCCCGGCAATCGCGCGCCATCGCCTGGCGGCTGACGGTGCCGGACGGGCTGACCGTGCTGAGCTACCGCGCGGTGGCGGCGACGGAGGCGTTATCGGACGGCGAGGAAGGCCTGGTTCCGGTATTGCCGCGGCGGATCGCGGTGACGGAGTCCCTGTCGCTGCCGATGCGGGGTGCGGGCACGCGCGAGTTTCTGTTCAAGGCGCTGAAGGATGCGGAACGCTCGGGCACGTTGCAGCACCAGGCGCTTACGGTGCAAATGGTCTCGAACCCCGCGTGGTACGCTGTCCTGGCCCTGCCGTATTTGATGGAGTACCCGTACGAATGCTCGGAGCAGGTTTTCAATCGCTACTACGCCAACGCTCTCGCCCGGCACGTCGCGACCTCGGATCCCCGGATCCGGCGGGTGTTCGACCAGTGGAAGGGGACGGCTGCGCTCGAGAGTCCACTGACGAAGAATGCCGAGCTGAAGGGGACCCTGCTCGAGGAGACGCCCTGGCTCCGGGACGCCCAGGAGGAGAGCGAAGCCCGCCGCAACGTCGGTGTGTTGTTCGACGACAACCGGTTGGGCGACGAGATGGGGCGGGCGCTGCAGACACTGCGCGAGGCCCAGCGCCCGGACGGGGCGTGGTCGTGGTTTCCCGGCGGGCCCGAGAGCGACTACATCACGCTCTATGTGCTGGGCGGTTTTGGCCGGTTGCGCCACCTGGGAGTGCAAGTGCCGACCGATATGGCGGTTCGGGCGCTCGAACGGTTGGACGGCTGGATTGACCGGCAGTACCGCGAGATCCTCAAGGCGAAGACGGCGGAGGATCCGCATCTCACGCCGCTCATGGTCTTTTCCCTTTACGGTCGCAGCTTCTTTCTGAAGGACCGGCCGCTGTCCACACTGCACCGCGAGGCTGCCGATTACTTCCTGGCCCAGGGCCGGCAGCACTGGGTGAAGGCTCTCGGCCGGCACTCGCAGGCGCAGTTGGCTTTGGCGCTACTGCGGTTTGGCGACACCACGACGCCGAAGGCCATCGTGGCCTCGCTGAAGGAGCGGTCGGTGACGGATCCGGAGCTTGGCCGGTACTGGCGGGACACTGAGCCTTCCTGGTGGTGGTATCGCGCGCCGATTGAGACCCAGGCTCTGATGATCGAGGCGTTTGCCGAGATCACCGGGGACGCCGCCGCGGTCGAGGAGTGCCAGGTCTGGTTGCTTCAGCAGAAGCGCACCCAGGATTGGCGGACGACCAAGGCGACCGCTGACGCCGTGTACGCCCTGTTGTTGCGGGGGTCGAACCTGCTGGCGAGCACGGTTCCGGTCGAAGTCGATCTCGGCGGCGTGCCGGTGGGGCCGACGGTGCCGCGCACGGGGCCGGCGACAGGGCGATCCTCACGGCCCGGGACGAAGCCGGCGGGGTCGGACGTGGCCGTTGAACCCGGCACTGGATTCTACGAGCGCCGATTCGCGGGGTCGGAGGTGAAGCCGGCCATGGCCCGGGTGACGGTGAAGAAGGCGGACGACGGTGTGGCCTGGGGCAGCGTGCACTGGCAGTACCTGGAAGACATCGAGCGCGTTGCTGCGCACACGGGCACTCCATTGAAGCTGGCCAAGGCGCTCTTCGTGAAGCGCAACACGGGGCGCGGTCCGGTGCTCGAACCGGTTCGCGGAGCGCTGCATGTCGGCGACGAACTCGTGGTGCGGCTCGAGCTCCGGGTCGATCGCGACATGGAATTTGTGCAGCTGAAGGACCAGCGGGGCAGCGGAACGGAGCCGGTGGCGGTGCTCTCGGGGTACCGGTACCAGGACGGGCTGGTTTACTACGAATCGACGCGTGATGCGGCGATGCATTTCTTCATCGATTACCTGCCCAAGGGGACCTACGTGTTCGAGTATTCGACGCGGATTCAGCACCGAGGGAAGTACCCCGTCGGCGTGGCGGCGATCCAGTGCATGTACGCGCCCGAGTTCAACAGCCACTCGGCCAGCCCGGTCCTCGAAGTCGAGTGACCTCTCTGTTTTTCTTGCTTGCGTGGGGGTGGTGACTCGGGTAGACAACGGTTTTCACAAGAGAATGCGTACGATTATGAGACTGCCCATCGCCATTATTTCGTTGCTGTTCGCCTGCAGCACGTTTGCCGCGACCATCGGTTACAATTTCGTGTCGGACTGGCCGGCCCCGACGATCAGCGGTCAGGTTGCCGATGGCTTTGACCTGTGGACGGACTCGGTGGATGAGAACGCCCCGGGCGAGGGAACGGAGGTCCCCAAGAGCACCGATCCATACGCGGTCACGACGCCGGTCAATGCTGCGATGGTCAACGTGGCCTGGAGCTCGGCGAACATGTGGGATGCGGGCAATGAGGATAACGCGGACCAGGGGTTGTATCGGGTTTACCTGGACGACGGCGGTTCGGGGATCACGGTCACGGTGTCGGGTCTTTCCTCGTGGCTTTCGAGCGTGGGTGACAGCGCCTACCAGCTCCGTTTCTATCGGAGCACGGACAATGGGGGAGCGGGGTTCTCGGCTTTGAGCGTGTATGACGGGGTGGGCACGGGCGGGACGCTGCTCGAGACGATCCCGACGGTGGTGCCTGGCGATCCGTCAATCGGCGACGGCGCGTATCCCACGGGAACCGGCGGGGGCGGCGTGCGCTTGGCGCAGGATGCGGCGGGGATGTTCACGGCTGACACCATCACGTTCTACAGTGTGCGCGAGGCGGCCATTGGCGGCGTCCCGGTTCGCGGCTGCATTGCCGGGTTCAAGGTCACCTCGGTTCCGGAGCCGGGCGTGGGCCTGATGTTGCTGATCGGGCTGGGGGGCTTGGGCTTTGCTCTGCGCCGGCGCTAGAGTCGGTCGTGCTTGTCGGATCACGTTTTGCCGGGCCGCCTCATTTGCGGACGAATGGGGCGGCCCGGCTGTTTTTTTGGCGACCGAGTTTAGGCTTTTGCCGGCGGTATTCCGAGGCTAGGGTGGGGGGGCATGAACCGGGCGGCGTTGATCACGGGTGCCTCGCGGGGCATTGGGCGTGGCATTGCGCGGGCGCTGGCGTCTCGGGGGTTCGACCTCATGCTGAACTACGTTCGGAACGCCGCTGCGGCGGACGAGGCGTCAGCGGCGTGTTTGGAGGCTGCCCGGGAAGCGGGGCATGCGATCCGGGTGCGGGCGTGCAGTGCGGACGTGGCGGTGGCGGCGGATCGGGACCGGTTGTTGGCGGAGGCCCGTTCCTTTCTGGGGCCGCTGGATCTGCTGGTGAGCAACGCCGGGGTCGCTCCGGAAGTACGCCGGGACGTGCTCGAGACGACCGAAGCGAGTTTCGACCGGCTCATGGCGGTGAACGTGAAGGGGCCGTTTTTTCTGGCGCAGCAGGCCGGGCGGGAGATGGCGGCGGAGGTGGGGCGGCGGGCGGCTGCGGGTTTGGGGGAAGCGGGTGACGGGGTGCGGGCGTATCGTCCGCGGATTGTGTTCATCTCCTCGCTCAGCGCGTACACGGCCTCGGTGAACCGGGCGGAGTACTGCATCAGCAAGGCGGCGTTGGCGATGGTGACGAAGCTGTTTGCGGTCCGGCTGGCGGCGGAGGGGGTGGGGGTTTTCGAGATTCGGCCGGGGATCGTGGCGACGGACATGACGGAGCCGGTGCGGGCCCGGTACGATGCGTTGTTGCGGGAGGGGATCCCGCCGATGCGGCGTTGGGGGACGCCGGAGGACATTGGGCGCGCGGTGGTGGCGGTGGCGGAGGATCTGTTGCCGTTCAGCACGGGCGAGGTATTGAACGTGGATGGCGGCTTTCACCTGCGGCAGCTCTGACATCGGCATGGCTGTTCACATTGACAACCGTCTCACGCCGGCCGCGTTATTGCCGGCGGTCAACCGGCTCTTTGCGTTGTCGGCAGGGAAGATTGTCGGCTTGGACCGGCGCTGGCCGGCGGGCCGGGGCACGCCGGTATTCACGGTGAAAGGGCGGTACGCCTGCCGGGGGTGGACGGAGTGGACGCGGGGTTTCCAGATTGGGTCGGCGCTGTTGCAGTACGAGGCGACGGGCGACGGGGTTTTTCTCGAGCTGGGGCGGCGTCAGACGATCGCGCGGATGCCTGCGCACGTATCGCACATGGGGGTGCACGACCATGGGTTCAACATCGGTTCAACGTATGGGAACCTCTGGCGCCTGGCGCGGGAGGGCCGTTGGGATGCGAGTCCGGGGGAGCGCGGCGTGTGCGAGCTGGCGTTGCGGGTATCGGGGGCGGTGCAGGCGGCGCGCTGGACGCGGATTGCCGGGGGTGGCGGCTTCATTTATTCCTTCAACGGTCCGCACTCGCTGTTTGTCGACACGCTGCGCTCGCTCCGGTCCCTGGCGGTGGCGCATCAGCTGGGTCATGTTCTGATGGGGGAGCGGGACGCGGCGATCTCGCTGTTGGGCCGGCTTTTGGACCATGCGCGGGCGACCGCGACGTATGCGGTGTATTACGGGACGGGGCGTGATGCCTACGACGTGCGCGGCCGGGTGGCACACGAGTCGATCTTCAACGGCAATGATGGCCAGTACCGCTGTCCGAATTCGCAGCAGGGGTACTCGCCCTTCAGCACGTGGACGCGGGGTTTGGCGTGGGCGATTCTGGGCTTCGCGGAGCAGCTCGAATTCCTGGGGAGCCTGCCGGCGGTCGAGATCGAGCGGGCACTCGAGGCGTCGGGGCGGGCCGGGGGGCGGGCGTCGACCCGTGGCTGTCGATCCGGCGCGGAAGCGACGGCGGGTGGGGTGATGGAGAGGCTCCGGCGTGCGGCCCTGGCCACCGCGGATTACTACCTCGAGGTTGCGTGCGCCGACGGGATCCCGGTATGGGACACGGGGGCGCCCGGTCTGCATCGGCTCGAGGAGTTCGCCTCGCGTCCGGCGGACCCGTACAACCGGTGGGAACCGGTGGACAGCTCGGCGGCGGCGATTGCCGCGCAGGGCTTATGGCGGCTGGGTGTCTGCGAGGCAGGGCGCGGGGAGCGCGCGCGGGCGAGGCGGTATCGGCAGGCGGCGCTGACCGTGGCGCGGACCCTGTTTGCGGAGCCTTACCTGTCGGTGGATGCGCGGCATGAGGGGTTGGTTCTGCACTCGGTGTATCATCGGCCGAACGGTTGGGACTACGTGGCTCCGGGGCAGAAGGTGCCGAACGGGGAGAGCTCGATGTGGGGGGACTATCACGCGCGGGAACTCGCGGTTGTGTTGGCGCGTGCCGCCCGCGGGGAGCCGCGCCATGTTTTTTTTGACGAGCGCCCATGAGCACCGAACGCCTCGTCCGCATCGCCACGCTGAGGACCGCCGACGAGTTTCGGGCGCACGTCGCGGCTCTTGGGATCGACCTTCCGTGCGATGATGCTATTCTGACCGGGGCGGAGTCTCCGCTCCTGCAGCCGGCCGGCATGGTGGCAATCAACGGCAAGGTTCCCGGCAACCGGTGGGCGGCGCAGCCGATGGAGGGTTGGGACGGGTCGCCGGACGGTGGGGTGACCGCGGAGGTGGAGCGTCGGTGGCGCCGGTTCGGCGAGAGCGGTGCGAAGTTGATCTTCGGAGGCGAGGCGATGGCGATCCGTCCTGAGGCCCGGGCCAATCCACGTCAGCTGGTGATCGACGAGGCGCACTGGGAGGGTCTGGCGCGGCTGCGGGAGGCGCTGGTCGAGCGGCATCGTCAATGTCATGGCCGGACCGACGACCTGGTGATCGGTTTTCAGCTCACGCACTCGGGCCGGTTCTGCAGGCCCCGCGACCGGGCCCGGCCCGAGCCGCGCGTGGCCTTTCGGCATCCGTTATTGGATGGCCGGGTTGGCGTGGTGGACGACGCGGCGGTGATGGGCGATGCGGAGGTCGAGCGGTTGATTGGCGACTATGTGGTTGCGGCGCGGTGCGCCTGGCAGGCCGGCGCCGATTTCGTGGATCTGAAGCACTGCCACGGGTATCTGCTGCATGAGTTCCTCGGGGCGCACACGCGGCCGGGTCCCTTTGGCGGGTGCTTCGAGAACCGGACGCGGATTCTGCGTCGGCTTGTCGAGGCGATTCGCGCGGACGGGAACCCGATCGCGCTGGCCGTGCGGTTGAGCGCGTTTGACAGTGTTCCTTACCGGCCGGATCCTGCGAGCCGTCGACCCGGGCATCCGGGGCGTGGGATCCCGGAGGACACCGGCGCCTGTCTGCCTTACTGGTACGGCTTCGGGGTGAACCCGGAACGGCCGGTCGAGGCGGACCTGACCGAGGCGCACCGGTTTCTGGCGCTCTGCGGGGAATTGGGGATCACGATGGTCAACCTGACGGCGGGGTCGCCTTACTACACGCCGCATTTGCAGCGGCCGGCGGCGTATCCGCCCAGCGACGGCTATGAACCGCCGGAGGACCCGCTGGTGGGCGTGGCGCGCCAGATCCAGGCGGTGCGGGCGCTGAAGGCCGGCGGGCCGTCCGGAATGCTGATCGTGGGCTCGGCGTATTCGTATTTGCAGGAGTACCTGCCGCACGTGGCGCAGGCGGTGTTGCGGGCGGGCTGGGTCGACGTGGTGGGCTTGGGGCGGGCGCTGTTGAGCTACCCGACCATGGTGGCGGACGCGGTTGGGAAAGGGCGCCTCGACAGCCGCGTGATTTGCCGGACCTTCAGCGACTGCACGACGGCGCCCCGGCACGGCCTGATCAGCGGTTGTTTTCCGCTGGATCGATACTACGCGGACCGGCCCGAGGCGGTACAACTCCGGCAACTCAAATACCCCGCGCCGGCCGTGCCGAAGAGGGACGGGACCGGCGCTTCCTCGATTCCATGAGCCGATTCCTAATCCATGCAGCGCGTCTTCCCGGTGTTGCGGTGGGGATGGCGGTGTTCCTGTCGTCCGGGGCCCTCGAATTGACAGCGGGTTCGGCGCCGCGGGTGGCAATCGACCTGGGCGGTTCGTGGCGGTTCCAGACCAACGGCGCGCCGGAGGGATCGTGGAAGAGTGTTCGTGTGCCTTCGGACTTCGAGAGCCACGAGGGAACGGGTTTTGACGGTGTGGGCTGGTACCGCCGGGAGCTGCCGGAGCGGACGGTGCCCGCGAGTCGCCGGGTTCTGCTGCATTTTCAGGCGGCGGCGACGGAGACGGCGGTGTGGGTGGATGACCAGCGGGTGGGCGGCCATTTGGGAGGCTGGACGCCATTTCGGGTTGACGTGACGGACGCGTTGCGCGCGCGCGGTGGGGATTCCAACAATCAGGTTGGCAACTACGTGTACAACCAGGTGTTGCGCGCGCGCGCGGGGGCGGGCTGCCGGGAGCTGCGGGTGCGCGTCGATGAGAAGGTTGGGCACAACACGCAGGGTTTTTTGCCGATCGTTCAGCCGCATTTTGGCGGGCTTTGGCAGGACGTGACGTGGCTCGAGGTGCCGGCAGCCTACGTGGATGACCTGCGGCTGCGCGCGACTGGGAATCCGGCCACTGGGCAGCTCGAGCTCGAGATCCCGGTGGGGGGCGATGGGGCGGCGGCGATCGAGGGGCTGACCGTGCGCTGGGGACTTCGGGGCGCCTCGCGGCGGGTCACGACGCGTTTGCGCCTGGGTGAGGACGAGCGAGCGGTGGGGGCGCGGTTATGGCGAGAGGGCAACACCCTTCACGCCCGGATCCCGGTGTCCGGGCCGCGGCTGTGGTCGCCGGCGGATCCCAATCTCTACGACGTCGAGATTCGCCTGACGGACGCGGCGGGGCGGCCGGGGGATCGGGTGCGGGTGCGATCGGCGTTTCGGACGTTCGAGGCTGTGGGGCGGCAGCTCCGGATCAACGGACAGCCCCTGAACCTGCGGGGCCTGCTCAACTGGGGGTACTATCCTCCGAATCTGGCGCCCAACCCGGACGAAGGCGTGTTCCGTCGCGATCTGGCTTTCGCCCGGGATCGCGGGTTCAACCTGATGAAGTTCTGTCTCTGGGTGCCGCCGCGGCGTTTTCTCGAGCTGGCCGACGAGATGGGGATGTTGACGTGGATGGAGTATCCGACGTGGCACCCGCGGCTGACGCCGGAGTTCCGGGAGGCGCTCGAGCGGGAGTTCACCGAGTTCTTCCACTACGACCGGAATTGCGCTTCGGTGATCCTGCGGAGTCTCACGTGCGAGACGGGGCCGGGGGCGGACCTCGACGTGATCCGATCGCTGTACGACAAGGCGCACCGGCTGATACCCGGGGCGCTGGTCGAGGATGATTCGAGCTGGATCGAATGGAATCGGATCACGGATTTCTACGACGACCATCCTTACGGCAACAACCACACCTGGGTGCCCACGCTCCGCCGGCTGGACGAGTACGTCAGCCGGCACGCGCCGAAGCCGCTGGTCTTGGGCGAATCGATCTCGGCGGACACCTGGCCGCGGCTCGATGCCCTCGAGGCGCGGTCCGAAACGAATCGTCCCTACTGGTTTCCGAAGGCCTTTGATGCGCAGCGGCGATGGCTCGAGCAGGTGCCCCGGACTGCGGGCGCCGAGGGACTCGATCGGTTGCGCGAGGATTCCCTGCGGTATGGCCTTCTGATGCGCAAGTACCAGGCGGAGACCTTTCGTCGCGAGATCCCGGACGGGGGCTACGTCATCAGTGTGATTCGGGATGTGCCGATCGCCTCGATGGGGCTGCTGGATTACCTGGGCGCTCCCAAGTGGCCGGCGACGGACTGGGCCTGGCAGCGGGACACGGCGCTGATTCTCGAGACCGGGAACGACCGGCGCAGCTTCGCCGCGGGATCGACTCTGACCGGCCGGGTTTGGATCAGCCATTACGGGGGCAAGGCCTTGCGGAACGGCCGGCTGCGGGTTTGGATTGACGACGGGGGCCCGAAGCGCCGCGGCGCACGTTCCGGGATGGTCGAGGCGACGGTGAACCAGGAGCCCGGGACCGCCCGACCCGGACTTGATCTCGCGCTGGCCGTCCCCGCGATCGATGATGTTCCCCGGCGGCTGGACGTTTGTGCGGTGCTGGAAGCGAGTGATGTGAAAGTGCGGAATGCGTGGTCGGTGTGGGCGATCCCGGCGCCCGCCGCGTCGGTTCCAGAGTCCTCGATGTGTGGAAATCGTGGCCGACAGGTTCAGTTTGGCCCCTGCCGTTTTAAACCCACCCCCCCTGCCTTCGAGGACTCTGCATTAGCGAGGCGCGGAAGAGAGGGTCCGGAAAGGCCGGAAGGCATCATGGGATCGGGAACTTCGCTGGGTCTGAGGTGCGCCTCGCTAGGGGAGGTGTTCGCGCATCCGTCCCTGGCTGAATCCGTCACCGGCCTGCTGCCGGCGGGGGTTCGTGTCCTCGGGGAGGATCGGACGACGGGGGGCGAAGCGGTCTGGGTGACTGCGCGTTTGGATGATGCAGTGGCGGGACATCTCGAGACCGGCGGCCGCGTTCTTTGGCTGCCGGACAACGGGAAGGGGAGCTTGAAGCTTGTCGATCACTGGTTTCTTCGAGGGGCGCCTTATGTCCGGCCGGGGTCGTTGGGGGATCAGATTCCACGGGACCTGTGGGTCGAACTGCAGCACTTCGATTTGGCGGGGCGGGTGATTCCCGATCTGCCGTGGCTGGACCAGATCGATCCGCTGTTGATGCTTTGGGACACCCACGATCACGGCACGGTGAAGACGCACGGGCTCGTGTTCGAGACCCGGGTTGGACGGGGCCGGTTGCTTGTGAGCGCGCTGAACCACGGCGGGCCGGACAACGCGGTCGGGCGGTGGCTGCTGGGCGTGTTTCTCGAGCATCTCCGCTCCGGGCTGCCGCCGCGCAATCAATGGTCGGAGGACCTCTGGCGCGGCTTCAAGGCGCGGCTGCATCGGGACGTCGTGGCGTTAACCGAACGGCCGTGGCGTTTTCAGCCCGAGCCGCGCGGTGGGGAGACGCCGACGGCGTGGGCGACGGCGGGCTTTGATGACTCGGCGTGGCCGATGATCAAGGTGGGACAGCATTGGGAATCGCAGGGGTACGCCGCGCTGGACGGCTGGGCGTGGTACCGGCTGCGGGTGGTCGTGCCGGCGTCGTGGGAAGGACGGCCGGTCTATTTGACCTTCGAGGGCGTGGATGACCTGTATGAATTGTACGTGGACGGGCGGTTGGCGGCGCAGCGGGGGGACCTGGCGACGCGGAAGGACACGTTCAACGAGACATTCAGCCACGATCTCAGCGCCGTCTTGCGGCCGGGCCGCGAATCGGTGATCGCGGTGCGCGTGCACGATTGGTATGGCGCGGGCGGGATCTTCCGTCCGGTCACCCTGGGGACGACTCCGCACGATCCGGGGACCGAGTTGTTACAGTGAAGGGAAACCGATGAATCCTCTACGTGAGTTCTTGGGAATGGCGAACGGGCGGCTGGCGATGCCGATTCTGACCTATCCGGGCGCGGGTCTGGTGGGGGCGAGCGTGCGCGACCTGGTGTCGGACGCAGACGCCCAGCACCGGGCCCAGGTGGCGCTTCATGAGCGGTATCGGACGCAGATCGTCATGACCTGCATGGACCTGAGCGTCGAGGCCGAGGCGTTCGGCGCGAGGATTGCGGTGAGCGCTCAGGAGGTGCCCACGGTGGTCGGGCGATTCCTGAGCGGGGCGGCGGAACTCGAGGGGCTGAGAGTGCCCAAGCCCGGCGAAGGCCGGACGGGGGTTTATCTCGAGGTCGTCCGGCGACTTCGGCAACTCCCGGACCGGCCGTGGGTGCTGGCAGGAATGCTCGGGCCTTTCTCGCTCGCGGCGCGCCTGTTTGGCGTCGGTGAGACCCTCGAGTTGACGGCCCAGGATCCGGATCTGACCCATCGGCTGGTGGCGCTCAGCGCAGGGTTTCTTGCGGAGTACGCCGCCGCGTTCAAAGCAGCCGGCGCCCACGGCGTGATCATCGCCGAGCCCACCGCGGGCCTGCTGTCGCCGCGGGGACTAGCGGCGTTCTCCGCGGCCTACGTGCGGAAGATCGTCGCGGCAACGGACGACGACCGGTTCGCCGTCATCCTGCACAACTGCGCCGCGAAACTCGTGCATCTTGCCGCCGCACTCGAATCCGGGGCGGGGGTGTATCATTTTGGCGCCCCGATGGATCTGCCGGCCGCCCTGGGGCGCGTGCCGGCCGGCGTGGTTTTGTGCGGCAATCTCAATCCCAGCAGCGTGTTCGTGCAATCGTCGCCGGACGAGGTGCGCGCGGCCACCCTCCGGTTGCGGGAGGCGGCGGCTGCGTTCCCGGCGTTCGTCATCTCCTCCGGGTGCGACGTTCCGCCGCAGACCCCGCTGGCGAACGTAAATGCCTTTTTTGAAGCGGTGAGAACGTGACCTCAATCCGTGCCGTCGAACTCCCCGGACTCGACCCATGATGCGCATGCCTGATCCTGTGAACTCGGCAGGGACCCCGCGCGGAGGACATCGAGCCGGCTCGGATCGACGCTCGTTTCTGCGGCGGACGGTGACACTGGCCGCGTTCTCCCTGGTGCCAGCCCGCGTGGTCGGCCGCGGGGGCGAACGGCCGCCGAGCGAGAGGCTCGCCCTGGGGATCATCGGCGCAGGCGGGCGCGGTGCCGACGACATCGAGGGCGTCCGCTCGGAGACACTCGCGGCGTTATGCGACGTCGATGGGGATCGAGCCGCGGCGACGTTCCGCCGTTTCCCTGACGTTCCGCGTTACCGCGACTTTCGGGTCATGCTCGAGAAGGAACGAGGCCTGGACGCGGTGGTGGTGGCGACGCCGGATCACACGCATGCCGTGGCTTCGATGGCCGCCCTGCAGTCGGGCAAGCATGTTTATTGTGAGAAGCCGCTGACCCGAACCGTGCACGAGGCTCGGGTGCTGGCCCAAGCGGCGGAGAAGGCCAAGGTGTCCACGCAGATGGGGAACCAGGGGATGGCTTTCGAGGGCAACCGTCTGATCAAGGAGTGGCTTGCTGACGGCGCGATCGGCACCGTTCGGGAGGTTCATGTTTGGTCGGATCGGCCCACCCACCGCGGCAAGCTGCCGCTCTGGTGGCCGCAGGGGATCGAGCGGCCTGCGGATCAGCCCGCCGTTCCCGCGCATCTCGATTGGGACCTTTGGCTCGGCCCCGCTCCTTGGCGGCCGTATCACCCGGTTTATGTCCCGTTCCAGTGGCGCGGTTGGTGGGACTTCGGTTCCGGCGGACTTGGGGACATGGGGATTCACAATCTCGCCCCGGTGTTCTCGGCGCTGCATCTGGGGCCGCCGACGCGAGTCTGCGCGAGTTCGGCGCCCGTCTTCAAGGAGACCGTCCCGCTTGCGGCGCTGGTGCACTACGACTTGCCGGCGATTGACGGCCGGCCCGCGGTGAAGCTGCACTGGTATGATGGAGGACTGCTGCCTGCCCGGCCGGAGGAGTTGGAAGGAGAACGGGATCTGGATCCCGAGGACGGGATCCTGTTTGTTGGGGATCGCGGGAAGATGCTGGTCGAGGGTTGGGGAGGCGAACGCCCGCGGCTGATTCCCGAGAGCCGGAACCGCGAATACACGCGCCCTGCGAAGACGCTTCCGCGATCTGCAGGCCATTACCTCGAGTGGATCGAGGCCTGCAAGACCGGTTCGGCGACCGCATCGAGCTTCGCGTTTGCCGGGCCGCTGACGGAAGCGGTGCTGTTGGGCAGCATCGCCATTCGCCTCGGGGGCGAGCCGATCGAATGGGACTCGACCGGGTTTCGCATCACGAACGTGGCTGAGGCCAACGCGTTGCTCCACTACCCCTATCGGGCCGGGTGGACCCTCTAGCCCCTTGTCAGAAAATATCTACCAACATGTTGTCGATGTTGCCCGCGCGATCCGGCGGTACTGCTCGCCGCAGGCGGACCCCATGTTCCCAGCGCAGTCTGGGAAAAATCGTCGAGTCCTCGACTGGTGAAACACGTGTGGAGACTATGAGTCTGTCACCTTGTCTGCGGCACCGTTCCTCGGGACTGGATGCGGCATCGGTCTGAGGCGGCCCCTCGCCAGGAGTAGCCGCCGGCGGACGTTCGAGACACAGCACCAAGCGAAGATGCGGATTGGACAGCGTGCCAGGTTCATAGTCGGCCGACGCACCCAATGCGCCTTGCAGCCCCGCTCATCGTGGCTTCATCGGTTCAGCATCCGGCGAAGACCGCCGCTTGGGTCCTTTCCGGACCCGGTCCGCGGACTCGGTGTGCATCCCATGGGCGCAGCCCTTCCCACGGCTGTTGCCAATCTCGAGGTGCTGGCGATGTGAAATCGGGTTCTTCCTCTGGGTTCCCGGGCCGGTGGGCTCCTCGCCTATCCCACCGCGTCCACCCGCAGGTCCCGCAGCGTCATCAAGTGCCCCAACGCCGCCACCCCACGCAGCGGTCGCGCCCCCGTCCGCCGCCGCTCCCCAAACCGCCCCCGGAATTCCTCAAACACCCCGTTCACATAGTTCCGCGACCCCAACACCACCCCGTCGCTGAAGTACCGCACCCGCAGCCGCAGCACCTGACCCAGACTCAACGCCCCCTCCTTCCCCAACGCCCGCCGGATCGCCTCCCGCTCCAGCGCCACCTTCCCTGAGTGCCCCGCCCGCACCGCGCTCACCAGCAAGTGGAGACTATGAGTCTGTCACCTTGTCTGCGGCACCGTTCCTCGGGACTGGATGCGGCATCGGTCTGAGGCGGCCCCTCGCCAGGAGTAGCCGCCGGCGGACGTTCGAGACACAGCACCAAGCGAA
>Ga0209096_1000592_pt1 | contig 47088 bp, 30 predicted proteins | sample AD_UKC034_MetaG_FD_184407 | JGI IMG/M metagenome (GOLD analysis project Ga0209096, IMG submission 184407) | Active sludge microbial communities of municipal wastewater-treating anaerobic digesters from USA - AD_UKC034_MetaG (SPAdes) (version 2) | ecosystem: Engineered > Bioreactor > Anaerobic >...
CAATTCGTCCCGTTCCACCTCAGTTAAATGCACGCGATATTTCTTCATCGGCCGCTCCCACCGGTCGGATTCCCGCTGAGAGCAGAGTATCACAATATGCGACACTATACAAGTGACATGACACTAGCCTCGAGCCTCTAGTCTCGAGTCTCTAGTCTCGAGCCCCGAGCCCCGAATCAGAAAACCAGCTTGAAGAACTTCGCCGTCATGTAGAGGCCGAAGCCGAGGAAGGCCCAGCCGCAGAAGCCCCGCACCCGCGCCCCGATGTCGCCCAGATGATGCCGGTTAAGCTGCACGAACTTGCCGATGGTCCACAGCCAGAGGAAGGTCCCGGCCTGGATGCCGATGAGAAACGCCAGGTTGTTTCCCATGTGCAGGTACAGCACGCCCACCGAGTAGTACAGCTCGGTCACCGCGATCATGACCACGATGTAGAACGGGTTGGAGAGCGCCAGCAGCAGCCCCGTGATGAAGTGGCCCTGGTGGGCGTGATCCGGATGATCCCGCGGGTCGGGGGGCAGACCGGCGGCGGCGGGCAGCGGGCACTTCCTCACCCAGATGTAATACACGCCGAGGCCGATGAGGAACAATCCGCCGAAGGCGCTGAAGACGATCTTGACCAACTCCAGCAGCTCGGTGGAAAGCTGGTAGATGATGGCCACGAGGCAGTAGAACGAGTCGCCGGCCACCGCGCCGGCGGCGAGCCGGAAGGCGGCCCGACGCTGCCCCTTCATGCTTTTTTCGAAGACGGCGAAGTTGATGGGCCCCGGCGGGATGGCCAGCAGGCAGCCGGTCAGAACACCCGCCAGCAGGCTGATCAGCATGACGGAACCTCGCCCCGGCGCGCGGCGCGGTGAGGGTGGCAGCCGTCAGTTGGTCCCGGCCGTATGGATGTGTGCGTCTGGCTCATCCGTTTGTCCCGGTCCGGGGCGGCCGCGGTCCGCGCGGGGCGGCGGCTCATTCCTCGGGCGCGAAATAGCCCTGCCGGTACTGGAGCTTGAGTCCCTTGCGGAGGCAGGTCACCTTGATGTCGCGGTACGTGCCGTCGCGGTTCTGGTTCTTCGGCTCGTACGCGATGTTGTACTGGTGGTTGATGTCCTCCATGATGGCGTCGAACGTCTTCTTCAGCGACTCGAAGGACGCCTTGGGGGAGAAGAACAGGCCGCCCGTCTCCTTGCAGAAGCGCTCCAGGGCGCGGAAGTCGGCGCCGTAATTCATGGAGCGGACGCCCAGGCCGTAGATCAGGACATCATTCTTCTGGGCCACCTTGATGGCCTCGTCCATGCTCGTCTTGGAAGCGGTGTCCTCGCCGTCCGAGAGGACGACGATGATCTTGCGCCCCGCCTCGCTCTTGAGCTTCTCCTCGCAGGCCAGGTACACCGCGTCGTACAGGGACGTGTTGCCGCCGGGCCGGAGCCGACTCAGCGATTTCTGCATCCGGTCGATGTCGTCGGTGAAATCCTGCACCAGGATCACGTCGGAGTGGAACTCCATCACCGTGACCATGTCCTTGCCGGGGCGGACGATGTGCTTGCAAAAGGCGGAGGCGGTGGCCACCTCGTGGGAGAGCTTGTCGGCCACCGAACCGCTCGTATCGATGAGCAGCGCGATGGTCAGGGGCAGGTCGCGGGACTGGCTCAGATTGTTGAAGTATTTGATCTCCTGGCGGGCGCCGTTCTCGTAGATGGCGAAGTCGTCGCGGGTCAGGTCCCGGACATAGTTCTTGCCCGAGGCGGCGGTCACGAACAGGTTGACCACGAACACGCGTGAGCGGATCACCGGGCCGCTGGTCGTGTCCTGCGCCGGCGCGGGTGGCGCCGCCGCGGCGACGGCCAGCAACGCGGCCAGGATCATCGGAAGCAGGGCGGGGCGGGATGTTGGTTTGTTCATGTTCCTTTCCTGCGGAATCTCCGCGGATCATTATAGAGCCGGCGGGACGGACGGACAACGCCAAATGTGTCGGCCGCGCCCGCGGCTCTGGTGAAATAGAGATGGATTGCGGCAAAAGGTTTCGGGGACCCGTCGGGTGGAGTCAGGCGCCTTCGACGATGGCTTTGATCCGCTGGTAGTCGGCTTCGGTGTCGACGCCGAGGGCGGTGTCGCGCACCTCGACCACGCGGATGGCATAACCGTGCTCGAGGGCGCGGAGCTGCTCCAGCTTCTCCATCCGCTCCAGGCTGGAGGCGGGCAGGTTGACGAAGATCTTCAGGAACTCGGTCTGGTAGGCGTAAAGGCCGATGTGCCGGTAGAAATTCTTCAGCAGCAGCGGGTGGGTGTCGATGTGCTCCCGGTAGCGGGCGTAATCGAGACCGGGCTCCCGGATGAAGGGGATGGGCAGACGGGAGAAATAGACGGCGTCGCCGTCGGCGTTGAGAATCACCTTGACGCAGTTGGGATCGAACAGCTCGTCGGCGCTGCGGATCGCCGTGCAGGCGGTGGCCATGCACACACCCCGGTCCTCCAGCAGCGGCGCCACCGCGGCGGCGATGGTGGCCGGGTCGATGAGGGGTTCGTCGCCCTGGACGTTGACGGCGATCCGGGTGTCGATGCCGGCCAGCGCCTCGGCGATGCGGTCGGTGCCCGACGTGTGGTCCGGCGAGGTCATCACCGCCCGGCCGCCGAACGCGGCCACCGCTTCGACGATGCGCGCGTCGTCGGTGGCCACGATCACCTCGTCCACCACCGGGCAGCGGCGGGCACGCTCCCAGACGTGCTGGATGATGGGCTTGCCCCCCAGCGGGAGCAGCAGCTTGCCGGGGAGGCGCTGCGAGGCGTAACGGGCGGGGATGACGGCGGTGCAATTCATGATGATTTCAGCCTAAAGAAATGTTTTGGAAATGATCCCCGATAAATTGCAGCATTTCAAAAGCGGTGTCAACAGGAAACGGTGAATGGGTGAACGGGTGAATGGGTGAATTGGTCAGGATGGGAGAGTTGTCTGTATGGGATGAGGGATGCAATTTGAGATGTGATAAAATCATGACAACGATTCACCGCGCCGACGGCACCGTTGCATCCGATTCCGTAATTCTGCTCAGTCATCCAGATTTCGTCGGGCCGGCGAAGGAGGACACCATGAATCATGACCATACCCGTGCAATGGGCCGATGTGCGACGATGCGGCTCCGGCTGATGCTGGGGGCGGTGGCGCTCCTGGTGGTGTGGGGTGCGGCGGCGGCCCAGTCAATTGACGGCGTGTACACCCTCATCGGCGACACCGGCGGGCGCTCGGTCAAGGCCGGAGCGGTCATCACCCTGACCGTGTCCGGATCGCCGTCGGGCACCATGGCGGTGGTGGCCGTCCAGCCGGGCCAGACGGTCACCGACACGGGCACCTTCACCCTGAGCGGCGGCCGGATCACCCTGTCGTTCCAGGAGCTGGGCTGGGCCGCCAGCAACGCGGCCTACAGCCTGGGCGGCGGCGTCCTGGTGCTGCCGTTCAAGGCGCTGGATGACGGGCCCGGCACCTCCCGCTGGAAGATGTTGAGCGGTGGTTCCGGCGGTGGCTCCGGTGATACAGGCGGTGGCTCCGGCGGAAGCGGTGATTCAGGCGGAGCGGGTGGCTCAGCCGGCGCGGGTGGCTCCGGCGGCAAGGGCGGTTCTGGTGGCAAGGGTGGCTCTGGTGGCACGGGCGGCAGCGGCGGCGCCGGTGGGAGCGGGGGCCAGGGAGGCACTGGTGGGAGTGGCGGCAAAGGCGGCAGTGGCGGCTCCGGCGGATCGGGTGGCTCCGGTGGATCCGGCGGTGGGAAGGGCGGCGCGGAGAAGCCGCCCACCATCAAGGACCTGGTGGGCAACTGGACGGGCCGGGCTGCCGGCGAGGAAGTCCGATTCCGCGATCCCAACTCACTGCTGATCCTCACCGTGAAGCACAATGCCGAGTTCTTCTTCCACGTGGATGAGACCGGGCGGGTCACCGGCGAGGGGACCATCGAGTACGACCTGGAGCGCAACACCGAGGGGCTCGACGCCCTGGCGGCGGGGGTCAAGGGGTTGATGGGGATGATGCCGGGGGCGCCGGGCCTGCCCGGCCAGGGCGCCGCCGCCGGTGTAGCGGGTAAAATGGGCGACGCCACCCGCGACGTGCCGGGCGTGACCTCGCTGCAGTACGACGCCCCGCACCTCAAGCATGGGAAGGAGCTGCGCCACTTCACCTTCACCGGCCAGGCGGAGATGGGCAGCGGCTGGAACTCGGGACAGCGGGTGGACTACTGGAAGCTGACCCTGGTGCAGGAAGGCCCATTCACTCTGCCGGACGGTTCCACCGACAACCAGCTCATCGCCGCCTACGAGGTGAACAAGGTGAAGGAGGAGAAGCCGTTTCCCTGCTGGTCACCATTCATGAAGGAACCGGCGACGCTGCGGCGCGGTCCCGGCGGGGCGTGGGTCGCGGAGTTCCAGCAGAAGGGAACCCATCGCGAGGGGAAGAAGGTCTGGCAGGAATACGGCTACGTCTGGATGGCCCGGCAGATCCGGTGAGCCGGATTCAGGCGATCCCGCTCAGCGTCCGGCCGCGGGCGTGGTCCCGCAGGCCGGCGACCATCACCGCCAGCGCCGGCGCGTGGGCCAGGAGCGCGTACAGCGCCTCCATCACCGGATCGTGCCGGAACTGAATCTGTCCCACGATGAAAAGCAGAGGGTAGTAAAGGAACGCTGTGGCCGCGAACACCTCGGCCACGCGTCCGAGCCACACCCAGCGGGTGTCCGTCAGCAGGAAGCTGAACACGAGCGGCCAGATGGCGTACCAGGGCCAGAACACCGGGCTGGCCAGGAGCAGGTAGGCCAGCAAGGCCAGCACGACCCAGGCGGCGGCGCCGTCGTGGGTGCGGGGATCGGGCTTCGGGCGGACGGCCAGCAGCAGGGCCAGGGCGACCAGACCCAGCGCCGCCTGGATCCACCCGGTTCGGCCCACGGTCTCCGGGATGAGGTTCCGGAGGGCGAGCAGGAGCGAATTGGCTTCCCAGCCGATTTGGAGGAACCCTCCGACCAGCAGCTCCGGCAGACGTCCGAACGGCTGACTGGCGGTAGCGCCCGCCGCCAGGGCAATGGCGGCTCCGCCCACCAGTCGGGCGAGGCGGCGCCGCAGCGGCTGACCGGCGTCGCAGAGCGCCGGCAGGAACAGCGGCAGGGCGAAGGCGGCGCTGTACTTGATCCAGAACGCTGCGGTCCACGTCAGCACTGCCGGCCACCAGCGGCCTTGCCGGAGCTGCCAGGCGGCGGCCAGGCAGCCCAGCAGCCAGAGCAAATCGAAGTGCATCACGGACAGCCCCTCGAGCAGGAGCAGCGGGTGCGCCAGATAGGCCCAGGCCGCCGCTTCGCCGGCGGGCCGGCCGGCCAGCAGGCGGCGGAGGATGAAAAAATTTCCGGCGTGACAGGCGCCCATGAGCAGCTTCAGCAGCAGGAAGAAGGCGAGCAGGTGTCCGCCGGCGAGGCGGTGGAGGGCGCCGCAGACGATGACCCAGAGCGGCGGGTAGGGCAGGTAGTCCCCCACCGCCGCCAGGCCCACGCCGAGGAACGGATTGAACACCGAGAAGGGTGCGGCGTAGGGATTGACGCCTCCGGCCCAGCGCTCGGCCATGCGGAAGTAGAACACCGCGTCGTAGCTGCCGAACGGGGGCACGAGGGTGAACGCCACCGCCGCCACGGCGATGGACCACGCGGGCCAGGCGGTGCCCGCGCGGCGGTACAATGCCAGCAGGCCTGCCAGGCAGACGCCCACCCACAGGAAATCGGCGAACCGGAGCCAGGCGGGCGGTCCCGGGTTGCCACCCAGGTACGAATCCTGGAACGAATAAGTGAAGCGGAAAAGGTCTGCCAGGTGGGGCAGCACGGGCAGCGCCAGAAGCACGGCGCCGGCGAGATACATCATGCGGGCGGAGGACAGGCGCGACATGGCTGCTATCTTAGGGCTTGTCCGGAGCGTTTGCAACCGAGGCCGGGACCTCCGCCCCCGTTTGGAGTGCGCAGACATGTCGGCGCTCTGGATTCCCGCGTAGCGGGCGCCGGGATCCTGCTTTGCGCGCCTCGCCGCTCTCGGCTATTTTGCCCTGCGCGTCCCGCGCACATCCAGAGCGGCGTCGTGCCGCCGCACTCCGGACCATCGTGCCGCCGCATTTAATCGTGGCTGATGTAGCGCCCTTCCACTCGCAGCGTCGCCAGGCCGAAGGCCGGGAGGGACAGCGGGCCGTCCACGGGGCGCAGACGCTCGCCCGCCGGATTGCTGAGCCACACCGCCGCGGGATGGAATCGGCGCCACTGCAGCGACGTGGTTTCAGGACGGCCGCCGGCGTTGTACAGGCGCACGAGCATGCCGTCGCCCTCCGGAAGCGGGATGAGGCTGGTCACGACCACGGCGGGGGAGTCCACGGTGAACAGGGACTTCGGCGCCGCGACGCCCCGCGCCGGGCGCGCGAGCAGCGGCTGACTCCGCTCCACGCCGAAGCGGTAGGCGGCCAGGGCGTCGAACAGCCCGTGGGGCCGCACGGCAAAGGTGAAGGGGGCAGTTCCCGCCTGGTCGGCCTTGTAGTTGGTGTGCCAGTAGTTGTTCATGGTGTAAGCGAACAGGGTGCCGGACGCCGCCGCGTGCGCTTTCCAGCCGGCGGGGCCGTCGTTGTGGGCGGTCTCGTCCACCATGGCGCCGACGGAAACCAGCGGCGCTTCCACGGTGGCCCAGGTGACGCCGTGGCGCTGGTTGGAGACGTCCGCCCAGCGCTGGATCGTGAAGAAATCGCGGCAGGCGCCGGGGAGCTGGTCCGCCTCGGGCCGGATGAATCCCCAGCCGAGGTCCAGGCGCGCCACGGCGTCGGGCACCGCGAACGGGAAGGCGAAGTAGACCGCCTCCTTGTCGCGCACCGCGGTCTTGTCCAGCTCGTTGCGGATCGCCAGCCAGTCGAGCCCGTCCACGAGGCGGTACTCGCGGACCAGGGCGCGGGCACCTGGCATTGTGTCGCTCTCCACTCGCAGCGTCGCCACCAGCGGTCCGGCGTCGGGTGCGGTGATCCGGACCGTGCCGGCGCGCCGGACATCGGCAGGCGACTTGCCCGCGACGTAGAGATACTCGTTCAGTCCATACGCTCCGGCATCTACAAGCTCCCGGCCCCCGGCGGCGAGGCTGGTCACGGTGCCGGTGGCCGGATCCAGGCGGACCGCCAGTCCGGAGGCGGCGGCGCGGCCGTCGCCTGCGGTGGCCGTCCCGCCGGCGGGCGCGTTACCGGCCGTCACCCGGAAGCGCCGGCCGCCCAGCGGCGGCACGTCGGCGGCGAGAACCGCGAGTTCGCCGCTCGCGAGGCGCTGGGACGGCACGGGGCGCCCGTCGGCGTCCACGACGCGGTCTCCGGCGCGGGATTGCGCCGCCGGCAGCACCACGAGGTCGGTGCGGGTCCAGGAGCAGGTGTTGATCACGTCCAGGGAGGCATCCGCGGCGGGTGCGTCCTCGAGGGCGTCCACCGTTTCGAGGAGCTCGCGCGAGAGCCGGTCGGCGGCCTCGGTAAATGCCTGCTTCAGCCGCCACTGGCCCACGGCGTTGGGGTGGTCGGGATCGGAGACGCTGTTCCAGGCGCCCCAGGTGTGCTCGTCGGCCAGATGCACTTCCCGCCAGGCACAGTAGAACGCCTGCGGGTCGTACCGGCCGTCCACCACCGCGGCCAGGGTCTCCGCCTGCACCAGGCGCTCGGACGCGCGGCGGGCCAGCCCCAGCTCCCGCGCCGTGGAGGCGGCGCCGTCCTCCCAGTGGGGGGTGAGGTCGCCGGCGAACGCGGGGAGCGTCGCGCCGTGGCGCCGCTCGAATTCGGCGAAGAGGCGGTCGGCCGTGTTGATGACGAGACGGGGCGAAGCGTACCGCTCGTTCCACTCGCGGACAAAGTCGGGCAGGGCGGCGTCCGCGGGACCGTTGTCGGAATAGATGGTGTAGCGGAGCTGGACCAAGTCGTACGGGTAGTCGACCGCTTCCAGTTCGGCGAGGTAGCCGAAGAGCTTCGGTCGCGCGTCGGCGCTCCGGATGCCGCTGGTCTGGTGAAAGAGCGAGTAGCCCTTGCCCGCCACCCAGTAGAGGAGCTTGTCCTGCCCCGACGGCCCCACCCACCAGAAGGGGCGGTCGCCCCACGCCTCGGTGGAGCGGCCGATCCGGTCGGAGGCGTTGGGCCCGCTGGAAAAATACCGTATCCCCGCGTGCGCCAGCGCCGGCACCGCGCCCCAGCTCACGCCGGGGATATCGGTGATCATGGCGGTGTCGATCTTCAGACCGTGGCGCGCCGCGAGGCGGCGGGCGCAGTCGGTGAGGCGGATCATCTCCTCGGGGCGCAGCAGGCCGGTGAGCGGATTCGTGTAGAGCGCCTGCAGCCCCATGTGCCCGCTCCGGACTGCGTCGATGAACGCGTCGTGCTCCGGAACGCCGGCGCGATACAGGTATTCTTCGACCGCCCAGAGGATCTCGGCGTTCCAGCGGAACTGCGCCTCGGCGGGATAGTCGGCGGTGCGCCGGATGAGGCGGACGGCATCGGCGAGGTTCTGGAGCTGCATCTCCAGGACCTCGCTCTGCAGGTGGGTGTAGCCGATGTCGTTGTGGGAGTGGGGCAGGAGATGCACCGCGCGCCGGCGCACGGGCCGGAGCACCGCCTCGAGGCGGACCTCCGTGCGGCCGTCCACACGGACGCTCACCGGGTAGGGTGTCGGGGCGGCCGCCGGGGGCGCCAGCAGGTCCAGCACATTCAGGCCCAGCCGGAGAGGGTGTGTCGCCGGCGCGTCGCTGCCGGCCTGCACCACGACCGCGCCCGAGTCGGCGGTGTGATCGATCCAGAGCTCCACCAACTGCCGCTCGCCGTCCGGGGTCCGCACCAGGGCCGGCTGCGGCCGCGCCTCCATCGAGGAGCGGAACGCGTACATGAAGGTCATGTACCAGTCGCGCGAGCCCGCCGCCACGCCCGTCACCCGAACCGTCACCGGCCGGCCGGGCGCAAGGAGCGCCGCCGGCACCTCCAGGAGCATGTAGCCGAAGGCGTCGCCCACGTGGTCCGTCCAGACGTGGCGGAACGACAGCGCCACGCCGCCGGCGCCGCGCACGGTCCAGTTCTCGGCCACGCCGCCGGCGCGGGTGACGAACCGGAGCGCCGGCCGCCCGTCGAGGTCCAGGTCGAAGGCGCGGTCGCCACCCGACGTGCCGGTGGAGTGGGCGCCGATCCAGACGAAGGTGCACGGTGCGGCGGGGAGCGGGTCGGGCGCGGGGGCGGTGGTCCACTCGATGGCCATGCGGCCGTCGGTGACGCGGGTCAGCAGCGACTCGCGGGCGTACGGATGGAACGAGTGGTAGCGGAGGCGCTCACCGGCGACCGCGGTGTCGAAGCCAGCCAAACCGCTGTGGCCGGGGGGCAGGACCGCGGGGACCGCGGCGCCCGCGGCGACCGCTAGCAACGTCAGCAGGGCTGCGATCAGGGTGGCGCGGATCCGGTTCATGGACGGGCTCCTTCGGGGGCGGGCGTTCGGCGGCCGCCCAGGTGGACGTACGAGAAGCACTCGGGGATGTGGGAGTCGTAGACGCCGTGCGGATTCAGCGCCCAGCCGAGGCTCGGCGATAGCCGGCGGCCGCCGGCGTCCACGTGCTCGAAGCGGGAGAAGTCCAGCCGCAGGACGTCCCCTTCGCGGGGCGGCCATGCGCGCCCCGCGTAGAGCGCCGCCATGCCCGCCCAGGGGAAGGCGATCTCGGCCGTCCAGCCGCGGTCGATGTCGGAGTCGTCGTTGATGGTGCCGTCCACCCGCACCGCGGCGCGCAGGCCGGGGAAGTCCCAGTCCATGAACGCCCACCGGCGGCCGCGCGGGTGGCGGCCGCAGCGGCTGGCGTCCTGGAAGCCGCCCAGCACGTCCACGGAGCGGACGGCCAGGTCGAACTCGGGGTGCCGCCGGAATCGCTCGCCGCGGCGGTACGCCTCCTGCCAGATGTAGAACACCTCGTAGACGGTCCCCAGCGCGTTGATCTGGAATTCGTAGTAGCAGTCGTCGCCGCCGATGAACACCTCGACGTCGTTCTCGGTCCAGACGAAGGCGTCGCGCTCGGTGAGACGCGCCTGGACACGGGGCTCCTCGATCCAGAAGCCCACGTAGAGGGCGACGTCGTCCCAGAGCGCGGCCATCCGCGTGTCCAGCAGCGCCGGGGCGCCGGTGACCAGGTCCACGAAGCGGGAGGATCGCGCCGCGTTCCGCCACGGCTCCTTGTCCAGGTCGCCGTCGATGCGGACGGGCCCGTCGACGCGATGGGCCGTGTAATGGATCAGCCGCTCTTCGCCGCAACCGTATCGTTGGGTCATTCCATCACCTCGGGCCGGACATCGGATTTCGGACATCGGACTTCGGACATCGGGCAATCCGTTTTCACCACCAGGCACGGAGGACACAAAGTCTGTTCATGTTCTGATTCCGGATCCTGAGCCGCATCCCCGACTCCTATTCACCCATTCACCTATTCACCTATTCACCTATTCACCGATTGACCGATTGATCGATTCACCGATCTCCAAAATCCGGTCCGCGGTGCCGATGGTGTACCCTTCGGAGGCGTGGACGATGTCTCCCGCCGCCGTGACCACGAGCACCACCGGCCGAAGCGGCAGCGTGGCGCCCAGGGTCGTTCGAATCACCGCCAACAGCGCCTCGCCCGGATCGCGGACCCAGACCACATTGGCAGGCAGATCGTCGTCCCGCGGGGCCGCCTGTTCCGCCGGGAGGCAGAGCAGGATCCGGCCGCCCCATGCTTCCAGCGCCGCGCGCCGCGCCGCCAGCTCCGCCAGGACGTGGCGGGTGGGCTCCGTCCCCGGGGCCAGCCACGCCACGACGAATCCGCGACCGCCCGGTGTGGGCGCCAGCGGCAGCGGACCGCCGTCAAGGCCGGATAGCGCGGCCTCCCCGGGCAGCCGCCCCAGCACGCGGGGCGGCCCGGCGAGCCGCCGGAGCACCAGCGGCACCTCCGCGGCGCCGCCGGCGGGAAGGGGGAAGAAGGCCAGCCGGGCCAGCACCGAGCCGTCGTGCTGACGGTTGCCCGTCACCAGCAGGTAGTCGCCGCCGGGCAACTCGGCGGTGCCGAACTCGGCCGCGGGCTGGCCCTCGGGGTATTCGAGGGTTTCCGGCGACCCTCCGCGCAGGCGCGCCAGGGTGAAGTGGGTGAAGTAGCGCGCCTGGCTCGCGGCCCCGGCCGGCTGCAGGGCCAGACGGCCCGTGGCCGGAGCGGGTTCGGCGGGGGGCGGCGGCACGGCCGGCTGCCATCGTCCGTTGAGATGCAGCTCGGGCGTGCGGAGCGCGGGGTGCAGCCGGGCGGGGATGCCGAGGCTGCGCGCCAGCGCCACCAGACAGATGTCGCAAGACCACCGGTCGGCCGCGCGCAGTTCCAGGACCCCCCGCGGCGTGACGGGGAGGCGGTAGGGGCTCCGGTCCTCGTGATGGGCGACGCGCCGCCGCAGCCATTCCCAGAGCGCCAGGGGCTCCCGCAGTGCCTTCCGGGCGACGGCGGCGGGGACCGCCTGCCGCAGCGGCTCGCGCCAGCCCACCAGCGTCTCGGTATCGATCCGCGGCGCCAGCACGGCGTTCACAAACAGCTCCCGGTCTGCGGTCATGAGGGGATGAGGCCGGGCGAGGGCGCCGGCCAGATGCGCCAGCAGCACGTCCGCCGGCGCGTCCCGGAGGTCCTTGTCGGACAGGGTGCCCAGCAGCGGCAGCGCCCACGCCCGCTGCGCCGCCGGGCAGCGGTGCAGGAACGCCTCGATGGCGCGCCAGTTGCCCCGGCTGGCCGCGATGATCCGCCACACGGCGTCCGGCTCCTGGCCGGTGGCGGCGGCGAGCGCGCGGGCGGCCGGTTCGGTCATGAAGGTCGCGATGTAGCCGGCCCGGCGGGCGTCGTTTTCCTTCAGCCGCCGGGCGTTTTCCGCCTGACCGGCGGTGGGGGCGGGCAGGGGCGGCGGGGCGGGCGGCGCTTGCAGATCGAGGTCCGCGACGAGCGCCGCGGGCGGGTCCGCGAGCGGCACCGTGAGTTCGCCGTCGAGATCGGGTGGAGCAGCCGCCCAACCGCTGCGTCCGTCCTTCCGGGCCCAGATCAGCACGCTCCCCCGGCCGCACACCAGGGCGGCCCGGCCGTCGGGTCCGGTGGTGAAGGTCGCCAGGGGATAGAACTCCGCGTAGTTGTAAAGCCGGAAGGTCACCTCCGCCCCGGCCACCGGCCGGCCGGCGGCGTCCACCACCCGCACCCGCGCCTCGCGCAGCGGGGCGTAGCCGGCGGTGAGGTTCAGCACGGGGCCGAGCGGCGGGCGCTCCAGCACCGGCTCCGGGCCGGCGTAGGCGCCGTACACGCGGGTGTGGACGAGCATCGCCCGGCGCACCGGCTCGCGGAACCACGCCAGGTCCAGCTCCGGCTCCGGCTCGCAGGCGCCCAGGTAATGCCAGGCGCCGTCCACCCACGCCTCCACCCAGGCGTGGTTGTCGTCGGTGTGGGCCCAGCGCGGCGTGTAACACTGGCGGGCGGGAATCCCGGCGGCCCGGAGCGCCGCGACCGCGAGCACCGACTCCTCGCCGCAGCGCCCGTAACCGGTGCGGATGGTCGCGAGCGGCGCGCTGGTGCGCGCGTCGGTGCCCTGGTAGACCACCCGCTCGTGGCACCAGTGGTTGATCTCGAGCACCGCCTGCCGCAGGGTGAGCCCGGCGACGCGGTCCCGGAGCTCGGGGTACATGTCCTGGCGGAAGGTGTCGAGGGTCTCGTTGTTCACGCGCAGCGGCAGGACGAAGTGGCGGAACAGCGCGTCGGGGATCTGCGGCCCCCAGGGCAGCTCGCGGCGGGCCTGCAGGCTGGCGCGGACGGCGGCGAGGTAGAAGTCGCCGTCGTGGTCGGCCAGGTCGGCCAGGGGCATGTAGGCGTACAGGAATTCCATGGCCTGCCGCTCTTCGCCCGTGAGCGTGCCGCGGAAGACGCCGAACAGGGCGTCGGTGCGGTGCCGCGCCAGCTTCCGGGTTTCCTGAAACCGCCGCTGGACGTCGGACCGGCTGTCCGGTGCGGGGCCGGCGGCCGCCGCGAGGCCCGCGGCGACAAGCAGTGCGAGCCACCCCGCGAGGAGCCCGCGTCCGCGGCCGCGCGGATGCGGCCGGCACCGGGCGCCACCGGCTGTCCGATCGAGTGCCGCGCCAGTTGCCGCCATCACACGGTGGTTCATGCCTGCGTCCTTGCCGTTGGATTGAAACGTATTGTATGCGGAGTACCGCTGACGCCCCAAGAGGATTTTTAGCGCCGCGGACGGTCAGCGGGTTTCGTAATATTCGAAGGCGTCGATCAGGTCCAGGTAGACGCCGTCGAACCCCGCGTCCAGGATCCGCTGCAGGTAGGAGCCGGCGCCGCCGCGGATGATCGCCTGCCAGCCGGGATGCCAGTAGGCCACTTTATAGTTGCCCGGCCAGTCGGGATTTTCATCCCCGAGCCACGCGGGCGGCGAGACGGTCCACGCGGACTGCCAGTAGTACCGGTAGTCTTCGGCCTCGCCGATGCTCAGGTACGCCACCACGGGGCGCCGCCCGCCGCCGGCCTTGGTCTTCAGCGCCGCCACCTCCGCCGGGGTGAGCGCCGCGCCGTCGTTGAAGAACAGGTCCACGAGCACGAGGTCGAAGTCGGTGGCCGCCAGCGCGGCCAGGAAGCCGGCCCGGTCGTCGCCGAACGCGCCGGGATTGATCAGGTACAGGAAATTGCGCGCGTCGGCCAATGACGCGACGTCTCCGCCATGCGCCCGGAAGGGCGCCGCCGGGTAGGCGGGGATGTTGTCCAGGTCCCGGTGGTCAGCGGCGAACGAGATGTAGCCCCGCGCTGCGGCGGTGGCGTACGAGTCGTCCATCTTGGTCGGGTCGGAGCAGTAGTCGATGACCATCACCGTGCGGCCCGCGGCGGCGGCGCGGTCCATGAAGCCCTCGAAGTAGGCGGTCACGTCCGCCGGCGTCGCCGCGTTGTCCGCGTCGTAGCCGTAATAGGCGTCCTCGCGGCCGATCCCGGTGATCGCGTCGAGGTACGCGGGGACGAAGGCGCCGGCGGCGGTCCCGTCGGCGGTGAGCAACTCCTGGCCGTTCTGGGGAATGACCTCGCAGCCGGGTCGGGCGGCGCGGGCCTCGCGGCTGATCGCGCCGACGAACCAGCGCATCTCCCGGCGGTAGTCGATCCCGCCGCCGGCCTTGCAGGCGATGAGCACGAGGTCGACGGCGCCGGCGGCCCCGGAGCCGTCGAGGTCCGCCGCGGCGTCGCCCGCGGGCAGCGCCGCCGTGTTCCCGGCGAGCACCCGGGCCAGGAGCCGCGCGTCATTGGCGGTGACGGCGCCGTCACCGTCCAGGTCGCCCATGGGCAGGACCGTGCCCGCGGCGGCCGTTGAACCGGCCAGCAGCATCAGCACGCCGAGCGCCGCGAGCGGGCGGCTCATGAATTTCCCTCCCGATGGGGCGCCGGAGCAGGAGGCGTTTCCCCGGATCCGGCCTCCGGCGGCGGACCCGGATCCAGACCCAGCCGACGGAGCATCTCCCGCATCCGGTCGCGGTGGGTGCCGGGCCAGTAGATCCGGCTGCACGACGGGCAGCGGCGGAACTCCCGGTGATGCGCCGACACGTAGGGGGGCACCGCTGACACGACCTCGGCGGCGTCCACCGCCACCAGGGGCTCGTTGCAGCGCAGACAGCGGGTGAGGGGGCGGATGGGGCCCAGCTCCGGCTGCCCGGCCAGCAGCTCCGCCACCTGGTCGGGCCAGCGCTCCGCGGCGATCAGGATCACCCGGTCGCGCACGGCCCGCCGCCCCGCCAGCCGCCGGTCGCGGGTCACCAGGATCCGGTCGGCGGCCACGGCGAGCTCGATGAGCTCGTCATCGGGCAGGCCGGGCCGGAACTCGGCGTCCAGGCCCAGGAGGCGCATCCACCGCGCCAGCCGCCCCAGCATGCCGTCCACGAGAAATCCGCGCACCGCCGCCTCCGGAGAACCGCTGGATCCTTTGTACCACAGCCGATGTCCGGGGGGCAGGGGTCTTTTGACCGCGGCCGGCGGGTGGCCGGCGGCCGTCACAACGGACAATTATAAGTTGCTGCCGGCGGACGTCCTTTGTATGCTGTAGGTCCGACAACCCAAGCCGGGCGAGATCGAGGAGGAGGTGGCCATGGCCGAATACGAGACCATCCGGGTGGCGCGCGACGGCGCCGTCGCCACGGTGACGGTGGACCGGCCGGCGGTGCTCAACGCGCTCAACCGCCGCGCCGTGGCCGAGCTGGACGCCGCCTTCGCCGCGCTCGGCGCGGACGACACGGTGGCGGGCGTCATCCTCACCGGCGCCGGGGCCAAGGCGTTCGTCGCCGGCGCCGACATCGGCGAGGTGCAGGCGCTGGATGCCGCGTCGGGCCGGGCGTTCGCCCGGGCCGGCCAGGCGGTGTTCAGCCGGATCGAGGGACTGGGCAAGCCGGTGGTCGCCGCGATCAACGGCTTCGCCCTGGGCGGCGGCTGCGAGCTGGCGCTGGCGTGCACGCTGCGCGTCGCGGCCGAGACGGCGCGCCTCGGCCAGCCGGAGGTGAAGCTGGGGCTGATCCCCGGCTACGGCGGCACCCAGCGTCTGGCACGGCTGGTGGGTCCGGGGAGGGCGCTGGACCTGCTGCTGACCGGCCGGATGGTGACCGCCGCCGAGGCGCTGGCGATGGGGTTGGTCCACCGCGTGGTGCCGGCCGACCGGCTGCTGGCCGAGACCCGCCAGCTGCTCGACGAGGTGCTCCGGCAGTCGCCGCTGGCGGTCCGGCTCTGCATCGAGGCGGTGGCCCGCGGCACAGGCCTGACGCTGACCGACGGGCTGGCCCTGGAGGCGGACCTGTTCGCGCTCGCGTGCGGCTCGGAGGATAAGCGGGAGGGCACCGCCGCCTTCCTGGCCAAGCGCCCGCCCGCGTTCACCGGGCGTTGACCCGGCGGCACGGAGGCGGCATGATCCGGCACATCGTGATCTGGCGGTTCGAGGAACAGGCGGACGGACGGGACAAGGCGGAGAACCTCCGCCTGGCCCGCGATCTGCTGCGCGGCATGGCGGGCAGGGTCGACGGGCTCCTGAATCTCGAAGCGGGCATCAACGAGCCGCCGTCGGGCGAGGCATCGGACCTGGCCCTGGTGGCCGAGTTCAGCGGCTGGCCGGCCCTGCGGGCCTACACGGACCACCCCGTCCACCAGGAGGTGGTGCGGTTCCTGCGAAAGGTGCGGACCGAGCGGCGGGTGGTGGATTACGAGATCTGAGCGCTGACTGAGACGGCGGAGATCGGCAGCATGGCGGCACCCACGCAGACAGACAGACTGGAATTCCGGCGGCTGACCCAACTGGGCCTGGCGGTGCGCCTTGTCAGGGACTGCGCCGCCGGCTGGACCGTCGCGGGCGCGGCGCTGGCGGTGCTGCAGGGCCTCCTGCCGCTGGCGGGGCTGTACCTGCTCAAGCTGCTGGTGGACACCCTGACCCGCGGCCTGGCCGGCGGCGACCGGACGGGGCTGTGGGAGCACGCCCTCACCCTCGTTGTGCTGGCGGCCGGCGTGGCGGCGCTGGGCGTGCTGCTGCGCAACCTGGCCGCTCTGGCCACCGAGGCCCAGGCGATGGCGGTGACCGACCACGTGGCGGACCAGATCCACCGTCAATCGACCACCGTGGACCTGGCCTACTACGAGACCCCCGCCTACTACGACACCCTCCACCGGGCGCAGATCGAAGCGCCCTACCGGCCCCTGCGCATCGTCACCGGGCTGACCCGCCTGGCCGAGAGCGGCATCCTCATGGTGGCCGTCGCCGGGCTGCTCATGACGTTCCACTGGGCGGTGCCGCTCGTGCTGCTGGCGGCGGCGGTGCCGGGCCTGTTCGTGCGGATGCACTTCTCGCGCAAGTTCCACCGCTGGCAGCGGGAGCAGACCGAGGCGGAGCGGCGCTCCTGGTACTACCACGCTCTGCTGACGGCCGGCGACTACGCGAAGGAAATCCGGCTGTTCGGCATCGGCCCCCTCGTGGCCGGCTGGTACCGCGACGTCCGGACCCGGCTGCGGGGCGGGCGCTTCCGGCTGACGGCGGAGCGCTCCGCCGCCGACTGCCTGCTGCAGGGCGGATCGCTCGTGGTGGTCTATGCCGGCTATGCGCTGGCGGCGTACCAGGTCATTGCGGGAGGCATCAGCCTGGGCGACCTGGTGATGATCTACCAGGCGTTCCAGCGCGGGATGGCGGCCATCCAGGACGCGTCCGGCGCGCTGGCCGGTTTGTATGACGACAGCCTGTTCCTGTCGAACTACCACGAGTTCCTGGAGCTGCAGCCCCGGGTGACCGCGCCCGAGGCGCCCGTGCCGGTGCCCCAGCCGTTCCGCGAGGCGCTGGCGCTGGACAATGTCAGCTTCGCCTACCCCGGCTCGGACCGGCGGGTGCTGGACGGCGTGTCGCTCGCGCTGCGGCCGGGCGAGGTGATCGCGCTGGTGGGCGAGAACGGGGCGGGGAAGACCACGCTGGTCAAGCTCGTCTGCCGTCTCTACGACCCGACGGCGGGCGCCGTCACGCTGGACGGCATCGACCTGCGGCGCTTCCGGCCGGAGGCGCTGCGCCGGGAGATCGGAGTCATCTTCCAGGATTTTGCCCGCTACGCCCTGACCGCCCGGGAAAACATCCGGCTGGGCGACCATGAGCTGGCGTCCGACGACCCGCGCCTCGCGGCCGCCGTCCGCCAGGCTGGCGCCGAGCCGGTGATCCGCCGGCTGCCCGACGGCCTGGACACCCTGCTGGGCTGCCAGTTCGCCGGCGGCACGGAGCTCAGCGCGGGGCAGTGGCAGCGCATCGCCCTGGCCCGCGCGTTCCTGCGCGACTCGCGCATCGTGGTGCTGGACGAACCCACGAGCTCGCTGGACCCCGTCGCCGAGTACGAGCTGTTCACCACGTTCCGCCGGCTGCTGGAGGGGCGGGCGGCCATCCTCATCAGCCACCGGTTCTCCACGGTGCGCATGGCGGACACCATCCACGTCCTGGCCGGCGGCCGGATCGTCGAGAGCGGCTCCCACGAGGCCCTCCTGGCCGCCGGCGGCCACTACGCCCGCATGTTCGAACTGCAGTCGGCGAATTACCGCTGATTTGGGCCCCGGGTACTGGGTCCTGGGTGCTGGGTCCTGGATTTTCGATCTTTTGTTCTGATCTCCAGCACACAGCCTCCAGGTTTCAGCATCAGGGATCCAATACCCATATTCAAGCACCAAGAACCCAGAACCCAGGTCCCAGGTCCTAGGGCCGGATCTGCGCCGAGGTTCTCTCATCCGTATAAATACATTGTCTTTTCGATTGAAATTCATATAATTGACCCGAATATCGACAAGGAGTGCCCTCACGTGCCGCACGTATTTGAAGGAAATCTCAATGCCAAGGGCCTGCGCTTCGCGCTGGTGGTGAGCCGGTACAACGACGTGATCTGCAACCGGCTGCTGGAGGGCGCGCTCGACGGCCTCCGCCGCACCGGCGCCGAGGACGGCAACCTGACCATCGTCCGCGTGCCGGGCTCGTTCGAGCTGCCGCTCGTGGCCAAGCGCCTGGCCCAGAAGAAGCAGTTCGACGCGGTGATCTGCCTGGGCGCCCTGATCCGCGGCGAGACGCCCCATTTCGACCTCATCAGCGCCGAGGTGACCAAGGGGATCGCCCAGGTGGCCCTGGAGGTCGACTGTCCCATCACCTTCGGGGTGGTCACCGCCGACAACGTGGAGCAGGCGCTCAACCGGGCCGGTCTCAAGAGCGGCAACAAGGGCTTCGAGGCGGCGCTCGCGGCCGTCGAACTGGCCAATCTTCTGAAGGGGATCTGATTGGATCCGATCGTTCTTTGGCTATTGCCGGGAGTGAATCGTGGGCACGCGTCGTAAGGGTCGTGAGTGCGCTCTGCAGCTCCTCTACCAGGCGGACTTCTCGCCCATGGATGCCGCGGCGGCCAACGACCTCTACTGGCAGATTCACATCAAGGAAGAGACCGTCCGGACGTACGCCGAGTTCCTCTACTTCGGCACTCTCGAGCACAAGGCCGAGATCGACAAGATCATCCAGAAGTTTTCGGAGCACTGGCGCCTCGAGCGCATGGCGGTGGTGGACCGCAACATCCTCCGGCTGGCCGTCTTCGAATTTCTCCATGAGACCGAGACGCCGACGACGGTGGTGATCAACGAGGCGCTGGAGATCGCCCGCAAGTTCAGCACCGAGGAATCCACGCAGTTCATCAACGGCATCCTGGATGCCATCAACAAGAACTACCTGCCGACGGTCCAGTCGTAGCCGTCCCGGCGACCGGGCCGCGCCGCCGGCCGGCTGTGCGGCCGGCCGGCCCAACCCCAGATAGGAGATCGTGACATGAGCAGTCCGGAAACCGTCCTGATCCAGCACCGCCAGAAGAAGCTCGATGAGATTCGGGCGATGGGCGTCGATCCATACCCTCACAAGTTCGCCTTCGACGCCACGGTGAGCGAGACGGTGACCCGCTACGCGACCATGGACCACACCCAGCTCGACGCGGAGAGCCACCACGTCCGCACCTGCGGCCGGATCATGGCCCTGCGCGGCTTCGGCAAGGCGGCGTTCTGCCATATCTCCGACGGCGTCGAGAAGATCCAGTTCTACATCAAGAGCGACGTGTCCGAAGCCGACTCCGTCGCCCTGTTCAAGCAGCTTGACCTGGGGGACATCGTCGGCGTCGACGGCCGGCTGTTCCGGACGCGCACCGGCGAGCTCACCATTCTGGTGCAGCAGCTCACCCTGCTGGCCAAGTGCTACCTGCCGCTGCCGGAGAAGTGGCATGGCCTGACCGACGTGGAGATCCGCTACCGCCAGCGCTACCTTGATCTCATCGTCAATCCGGAGGCGCGGCGGATCTTCCAGCGGCGGTCCGCCGTCGTCCAGCAGCTCCGCCGCTTTCTCGAGGCGCGCGGCTACCTGGAGGTGGAGACGCCCATGATGCACCCGCTGGTGGGCGGGGCCACCGCGCGGCCGTTCATCACCCACCACAACACCCTCGACATGAAGCTCTACCTGCGGATCGCCCCCGAGCTCTATCTCAAGCGCCTGGTGGTGGGGGGCATGGAGCGCGTGTACGAGATCAACCGGAACTTCCGCAACGAGGGGATCTCCACCCAGCACAACCCCGAGTTCACCATGCTGGAGTTCTACCAGGCCTACAGCGACTTCCGCGACCTGATGACGCTGACCCGGGAGATGTTCACGGAAGTCGTGGACGCCGTCTGCGGCACCCGCCTGGTGCCGTTCAAGGAGCAGGTCATCGACTTCGACGGCTGGCAGGAATTCACCCTCCGCGATGCCATCCGCCATTTCTGGACGGCGCCCGGCCCCAGGCCGGAGCCGGAGCAGCTCAACACCCGGGAGGGCGTCGTCGCCCTGCTGGAGCGGGTCAGCATCGGCTACCCGCCCAAGGAGTCGTACGGCAAGCTGCTGGGGCTGCTGTTCGAGGAAGTGGTGGAGCACCAGCTCATCCAGCCCACGTTCATCTACGACTATCCCGTGGAGCTGTCCCCCCTGTCCAAGCGGAAGCCCGACGAGCCGGGCTTCGTGGAGCGCTTCGAGCTGTACATCGCCGGCATGGAGATCGCCAACGCCTACTCCGAGCTCAACGACCCCATCGACCAGGGCGAGCGGTTCCGCGAGCAGGTGCGCCAGCGGGAAGGCGGCGACGAGGAGGCGCAGATGATGGACGAAGACTACGTCCGCGCCCTGAGCTACGGCATGCCGCCCACGGCCGGCGAGGGGATCGGCATCGATCGCCTGGCCATGATCCTGACCAATTCGCCGTCGATCCGCGACGTGATCCTCTTTCCGCTCATGAAGCCGGAGGCGCCCGCCGCCGCGCCGGACGCCGCCGCCGCCCCCGGACCGGAGGCGGCCGGGAGCTGAGCGGCGCCCGCCGCCGCGCCGCACCCGGACGGGATGCACCATGCGCTTTGAACTTTTCATCGCCCGCCGTTACCTCAAGGCCCGCCGGAAGCAGGTGGTGATCAGCTTCATCACCGTGATCTCGGTGCTGGGGGTCATGACCGGCGTGGCGGCCCTGATCATCATCCTGTCCATGTACGCCGGCATGAGCCTGGACCTCCAGGGGAAGATCCTGGGGGCCACGGCCCACATCACCGCGCTGCCGCGGGGCGCCGGCGGACTGGCCGGCTACGCGGCCATGACCGATGAGATCGCGCGGGTGCCCGGCGTGCGCGCCGTCACGCCGGCCGTGTACGTCCAGGCGCTGGCCAGTTCGGGCACCTCGTCCACGGGCCTCATCCTCAAGGGGGTGGATCCGGCGGCCGAGGCCAGGCTGGCCGCCGGCCTGGGCGTGCTCCGGAGCGGCCGCTTCGAGGACCTGAACACCCGGCGCGCCGCCATCCTGGGCAATCAGCTGGCCCGCCACCTGGGCGTCGAGACCGGCATGCCCGTCACGCTGATCGTCCCGCGGGGGACGCTCACGCCCATGGGCCTCATGCCGCGCATCCACCGGTACCGCGTGGTGGGCACGTTCGAGTCGGGCCTGTACGACCTGGACAACACCTGGGCCTTCATCTCGCTGGACGAGGCCCGCGCCCTGGCCGGACTCTCGTCGGACGCCGTCCAGGCGCTCGAGATCCGGGTCACAGACATCTACGCGGTGCCGGCGATCCAGGCGGAGATTGCCCGCCGCCTGGGCGACCGGGCGGGACTGACCAACTGGATCGAAACCAACCGGCCGCTGTTTGCCGCCCTGCAGCTCGAAAAATGGGGCATGTTTTTAGCCATCGGCCTCATCGTGCTGGTGGCGGCCCTCAACATCGTGACGACCCTCATCCTGATGGTCATGGAGAAGAGCCGCGACATCGCCATTCTGCGGGCCATGGGCGCCACCGAGCGGCAGATCTTGCGCGTCTTCATCTGGCAGGGGATGATCATCGGCCTCATCGGCACCGCGCTCGGGAGCGCGCTCGGCGTGGGCCTGGCCTGGGCGGCCGACCGTTACAAGTGGATCCGGCTGGACGCGGCGGTTTACTCCATCCCGTACCTGCCGTTCCGCATCAGCGCGTGGGACGTCCTGTTCGTGGCGGCAGCGGCGCTGCTCATCAGCTTTCTCGCCACGCTGTACCCCTCCCGTCAGGCGGCCCGCCTCAATCCGGTGGAGGCGATCCGCTATGAGTGACTTCCTCACGGTCACCGGCCTGGACAAGGGCTTTCCGTACGGCGGCGGCCGGCTGGATGTGCTGCGCAGCGTGACGTTCAGCCTGCCCGCGGGAACGACGGCTTCCATCATCGGCGACTCCGGCTCCGGCAAGAGCACGCTGCTGCACGTGGTGGGCGGCATGGAGTCGCCCGACGCCGGCCGGGTGCTGGTCGGAGACACCGACCTCTACACGCTCGCGGGCGACGCGCGGGCCCGTTTCCGGAACCGGCAGATCGGCTTCGTGTTCCAGTTCCACCATTTGCTGCCCGAGTTCTCCGCCCTGGAGAACCTGATGATGCCCCTGCTCGTCCGGGGCGTCGGCGCGGCAGAGGCATCGGCCGCGGCGATCGCCCTCATCGCCGAGCTCGGTCTCGAGCACCGCACCGCCAGCCGTCCCGGCGAGCTCAGCGGCGGTGAACAGCAGCGGGTGGCGGTGGGCCGGGCGCTCATCACCGAGCCGGCGCTCCTGCTCATGGACGAGCCCACGGGCAACCTGGACCACGGCACCGGCGACCGGACCATGGAGCTGGTGTTCGGGCTCACGGCGCGGCGCGGCACCACGGTGCTGCTGGTGACGCACAACCCGTCCCTGGCCGACCGCTGCGCGGCGCGCTTCCGCATGACCGAGGGCCGCCTGGAGCGGATCTAGCCCGTCGCCGGGCGTCCGCCGGTGCCGCCGGGGGTGATGCCCACCGTTTCGGTCACCCGGCCGGCCGCCAATCCATGTATACTTGGATCGACACTCATCCTGACTCTGGGGCAGATGCCATGCGCAGACTGGTCGTCCTTGCGGCGGTGTTGATGCTGGCCGGGCTGATCCCGGCGGCGAACCCGGCACCCGGCCTCGAGCGGGTGCTGGAGAGCGGGGCGCTCCTCGGTGACACGTCGGGCGACGGGGTGCCGGACACGATCCGCGCCCGCATCATCCTGGCGGGAGATGCTCCCAATCACCTGGCGGCCGCGGCCCTCGCCGAGCGGCTGGGCTTCGAGTCCGCCGGCATGGGATTCGACTTCATAGCTGCCCCGGACGGTCCGGCGCCGAATCCCGCGGGCTATCCGGTGGTGGTGGGCCGCGGCAACCGGCTGCTGCCCGCCGCTCTGGCGACTGCGACGCCGTCGGGCGTCAACGCGGGACGCGGCTGGGCGGTACTGCAGCAGGGCACGCTGTCCGGCCGGCCGGCGCTGTTCCTGTACGGCTCCGACGCCCTGGCCGAGGTGTACGCGGCGCGCGCCTTCTTCGGGCGGTTCCCCTACCTGTGGGACATCTGGGGACGGACGGACGGCGTCACCTACCGGAAGGTGCTGGATGACATCACCCGGTATCTGGCGGGGCTGGGCGTCACGCCGCGGGGCCTGTCGATCACGGCCGTGCTGTACGAGAATCGGGGCGTCTTCGACCGCCGTCGTGACGAGGCCGGACGGCTGGCGCGCGAGCTGAAGGGATGGGGGCTGGATGACGGCGAGATCGCCCGGCTCACCGTGGCGATTGCGATGACGGCGGCCGAGCGGCGGAAGGTGACCGCAGACCTGGCGCGCCTCCCCGCCGACCGGCAATCCGGGCGGCGCACGGACCTCCTCAATTACCCCGGCCTGGCGACGCTGGAGCTGCAACTGGCCGCGCCGGACGGCACCACCCCGGCGGTGGTGCCGCGCTTCTCGCTGCCGGACCGCTTCCTGAACCGGCGGTACCGGCAGGAGACCACCGTCAAGCTGGACCGCCGGGTCTGGCTGGACGACCTGTACTCGGCCGCCGGGTTGTACGCCGACGGCAACGGCGACCGCATCCCCGACGACGTGGTCTTCCGGACGGTGGCCGGCGCAGGTCAGACCTCGACCGAGCTGGCCCTGCTGGCGGGCCGCATCGCCCTCGAGACCGCCGGCTGCCGCTTTCCGCTCGTCCGGCTGGACTCCGAGCTGGGTGATCCGGCCAAAGCCGGCCCGCTGCTCATCGCGGGCACGGACAACCGGGCCGCCCGCCGGCTCCGCGACCTGGGCCTGGATCTGGCGCCCCGCCGGCCGGAAACGGGCGAGATCCGGGCGTTCAACGACAAAACGCTCGCAGCGCCCCAACTGCTGGTGCACGGCGACAGCGCCGCCTCGACCGGCGCGGCGCTCCACTATCTGGCGTGCTATTATCCGTACCTGGACGCGGCGCGGGACGAGGACCGCAGCGTCGCCGAACTGGGCCAGCAGCTCTTGAACCGGCTGCAGGGACGGGAGCCGGCGGCGGCCGCCGCGGCGTTGCTGGCCGAGCGCGCGCCGCTGCTGGATGTGCTGGGGGCGAATCCGGACCTCAAGGTGCGCGGTGAGCTGACGCTGGACCGGCTCACGCCCGAGATCGCCGCCGCGCTCGTCGCGTACATCCGCGGCCGGTATGCCGACGGCTGGGACGTGGCGGCCGTCAGCCGCGACGCGAACCGCACCGCGTTCGAGATCCGGAAGGAGCTGCCGTGGGAAGGCGACGTGGTGCAGGAGCGCCTGCGGCAGTACCTGGCCGGCCAGCCGGCGGACGCCGGCCTGGAGCTGGAGGTGCGCATCAGCGAACCCGCCGACTGCCGCACCCGCCTCGAGAGCGAGCTGCGGGCCGCGCTGGAGCGGGACTACCCGGGACGGATCCGGTCGCTGCGGGTGCTCAGCGCTTACAAGCAGGGATTGTCCTGGCTCATCGATGCCGTGCTGCCGCAGCTGCGCGGCCGGGGGGTGGTGGCGATCCGCATCGACTTCCAGGGCCGGGCGCCGGCGGGCGAGGTGCTCCGCAAGGTGTACGGCGAGACTCCCGGCTGGCTGCAGGAGCTCTTTCCGGTGGACGAGTTGCTGGCCCGGGAGCTCCGGCTCGCGCCCGAGGCGGTGGAATTCCGCCAGGTGGACGCGGCGCCGGGGGAGCCGGTCTACCGGGTGGAGGCCCGGGACGGGGCCGGCCGCACGGTGCTGAGCGAGGCGTTCACCCCCCTGTACGAGGAGCGTCCCTTCTTCCGCCGCTTCCCGAGCTGGGGTGTGGCGCCGGTGCCCATGGCCGGATTCGTCGTCCGCCGCGACGGCCGGGAGGTGGAGCGGGTGGCCCTGCCCACGGACATGGGCGCGGTCTGGTCCGTCTACCAGGACGAGGTGATCCCGGCGCTGGAGGAGCAGATCCGGAAGGCGACGGGCAACAAGCCCACGCCGGACAAGCAGCCGTTCTTCCGCCGCCTCACCGCGGAGCTGGCCGCCAGCGAACCGGACGAGCGGCTGGGGATCGACGAGGAGCACGTCTCGGCGCTCGAGGCGTTCCACGAGGACTTCTACTTCCTGACGCTCGAGTTCATCAACCACATCCTGGAGAAGGACGCCGCCAAGGAGCCCGAGGGGGGCTATTTCCGCGCCAACCCGTTCGCCGCGCCGGGCAACGTGCTGCCGCTGGTGAGGCGAGGGCCCGCGGGCAAGGGGCCCGCGGTCGTCTTCAAACTCGAGCTGCCGCTGACCGACACACCGCAGCTCGCCCTCGACTACACCACCCTGGAGCCCGTCGCCCACACCGACAAGGTCAAGCTGGAGCCGCTCAAGGGCGCGACGGTGCACTGCGAATCGCTGTACGTGTCGGCGGACCGGGCCGTGTGCGGCGCGCGGTACCGCGTGGAGCTCAAGACGGCCGCCGAGTACGACGCGTTCTGCCGCTTCTTCGCCCAGTACCGGGAGCTGGTGCGCGCCGGGGCGGACCCGGAGCTGGGTCGGTTCGGCCTGGCGGCGCTGGAGCTGGACGTGCGCGCGCCCGAGGCCGCCGGCGTCTTCACGCTGGACATCCCGCCCGCCCCCGCGGCGGCCGCGGAACCCGTCCTGGAGAAGCCCGCCCCGCCGTTCCGGCCGGACCATGTGGTGGGGCCGGAGGAGTGCGTCGCCGTCATGCGCCGGTGGGCCGGCGAGTCGGGTTACCGTGTCTTCCGGGCCGGCCGGTCCTACGAGGGCCGGCCGGTATACGCCGCCGAGATCCTGGCGCCGAGCGCGGCCGAGATCCAGAGCCGGGTCAAGCTGGCCCTGCACAAGCCGACGCTCATGCTCACGGGGCGGCAACACGCCAACGAGGTCGCCTCCACCGGCTACCTGCTCCAGTTGATGGAGCTGCTGGCCCGCGACCCGGCCTGGGCGACCTACCGGGACAAGGTCAATTTTGTCCTCCATCCCATGGAGAACCCCGACGGGGCGGCGCTGGCGGTGCGCCTGGCCGAGCTGACCCCCGAGCACAGCCTGCACGCGGGGCGCTTCACCTCGCTGGGGATCGACCTGGGCTACGAAGTGGACCGGCCGGACACGCTGCTGACGGAGGCGCGGGTGCGCAACGCCCTGTACGGCCGCTGGCTGCCCGACATCTACCTCAACCTGCACGGCTACCCGTCCCACGAGTGGGTCCAGCAGTTCTCCGGCTACACGCCGTACCTGTTCCGGTCGTACTGGATCCCCAAGGGCTGGTTCGCCTATTTCCGTTATGACGACTCCGGGCTGGAACCGGCCTACACCGAGGCCGGGGCCCGACTGCTCCAGTACATCAGCCGGGGACTGGAGACGAGTCCCGAGTCCGATGCGTTCAACCAGCGTTTCTACCGCCGCTACGAACGCTGGGCGGTCCGCTGGCAGCCGCACGTCCACTATCTGGACACGGTGGGCCGGACCACGCTGTTCCACTCGCGCCGTTCCGGCACGGCCACCCGACCGAGCCCGCGGACCCGAGCCACCTTCGCCGAGGGCATCCCGGAGCTGATGGACGAAACGGCCCACGGCGAATTCCTCGCCTTCCTGTCGCGCCAGGGGCTCGCCTACATCAAATCCCACCTCGACTACCTGGCGGACTGCCCGGTGGTCCGGGTGCCGGTGGACGAGGAGCGGGCCGACGGCACCCTGTTCCAGGTGTACCGCCGCCGGCCGCCCCTGCCGGCCGGCGACGGCGGTCGGCGTCCTTGATACGCGGGCGGTTTTGGTGCATCATAAGGTAGACGGCGGGCGCCGAGCTTCCGCCGGGGGAGAGGTGGCGACACCATGTTTGAGAAATACACCGAGAAAGCCCGCCGGGTGATTTTCTTCGCCCGGTATGAAGCGAGTCAACTGGGCAGCAGCACCATCGATTCCGAGCACATCCTCCTCGGCCTGATTCGGGAGGACAAGAAGCTCAGCCGCTTCTTCCCGAAGGGGGAGCCGGCGTTCGAATCGCTGCGCAAGGCGGTCGAGAGCCAGTCGCGGCTGCGGGATAAGATCTCCACGTCCATCGAGATCCCGCTGTCGAGCGATGCCAAGCGGGTGCTGAACAACGCCTCTGAGGAGGCGGAGCTGCTGGGCAACAAGTTTGTGGGGACCGAGCACATCCTGCTCGGCCTGCTGCGGGAGAAACAGACCACCGCCGGCCGGCTGCTGTACGAGCAGGGGCTGCGGCTCTCCATCGTCCGCGATGCCATCGGTTCGTCCCAGACCGCCGAGGAGCCGAGCAAGCCGTCCCGCAAGAAGAAGGATCCCCTCGTCGTCTACGAATTCTCCCGCGATCTGACCGAGTGCGCCTTCCGCGGGGAGCTGGATCCCCTCATCGGCCGCGACAACGAGCTGGACCGGGTGATTCAGATCCTGTGCCGCCGCACCAAGAACAATCCGGTGCTCATCGGCGAGCCGGGTGTCGGCAAGACGGCCATCGTGGAGGGGCTGGCCCAGCGGATCGTCGACGGCAAGGTCCCGCCGTTCCTCACCAACAAACGCATCATCGCGCTGGACCTGTCGCTGGTCGTGGCCGGGACGAAGTACCGCGGCCAGTTCGAGGAGCGCCTCAAGTCCATCATGAAGGAGCTCATCGAGAACAAGGACTTCATCGTCTTCATCGACGAGCTGCACACCCTGGTGGGGGCCGGTTCGGCGGAGGGCTCGCTCGACGCGGCCAACATCCTGAAGCCGTCCCTGTCCCGGGGCGAACTGCAGTGCATCGGCTCCACGACGCCGGCCGACTTCCGCAAGTTCATCGAGAAGGACCGCTCGCTGGAGCGCCGCTTCCAGGCGATCAAGGTGGACGCGCCCAATGAGGACGAGACCATCCGGATCCTGCGGGGAATCCGCGAGCGCTACGAGAGCTTCCACAACCTCAAGTACACGGACGATGCGCTGGAGTCCTCGGTGTACCTGTCCAACCGGTACATCTCCGACCGCTTCCTGCCCGACAAGGCGATCGACCTGATGGACGAAGCCGGCGCCCGCGTCAAGCTCCGCTACGCCGAGATCCCGGAGGACCTGCTCCGGATTCAGAAGCAGCTCGGCGAGATCAAGCAGGTCATCGAGACGACGGTCCGGCGGCGCGATTACGAGGAAGCCGCCCGGCTCAAGGAGGAACAGCTGGCCCTGCAGAAGGAGGCCGAGGACTTCCGGACGCGCTGGCACATCGACCTGGACCACCCGGCGGTGGTGACCCGCGGGGACATCGAGGAGGTGGTCGCGCGCTGGACGGGCGTGCCGGTGGCCCAGATCAAGGAAGAGGAGATGAACAAGCTGCTCCGCATGGAGGAGGAGCTGCACCGGCACATCATCAGCCAGGACGACGGGATCTCGGCCCTGGCCCGGGCCATCCGGCGCGGCCGGGCCGGGCTCAAGAGCCCGAACCGGCCCGTGGGCTCCTTCCTGTTCCTGGGCCCCACCGGCGTGGGCAAGACCGAGGTGGCCAAGCGGCTCACCGAGTTCCTGTTCGGCTCGGAGCAGGCCCTGATCCGCTTCGACATGTCCGAGTACATGGAGAAGCATTCGGTGGCCAAGCTCATCGGCTCGCCGCCGGGCTACGTGGGGCACGAGGAGGGCGGCCAGCTCACCGAAAAGGTGAAGCGCAACCCGTACTCGGTCATCCTGCTCGACGAGATCGAGAAGGCCCACTTCGAGGTGTACAACATCCTGCTGCAGGTGTTCGAGGAGGGCCACCTGACCGACTCCCTCGGCAACCGCATCGATTTCAAGAACACCATCGTGATCATGACCTCCAACATCGGGGCCAAGTATCTGGAGCGCCGGGGTTCCGTGGGCTTCCGCGTGGACGAGAAGACCGAGGAGAAAAAATCCCACGACCTGATCAAGAGCGAGGTCAAGAAGATCTTCCGGCCGGAATTTCTCAACCGCATCGACGAGACGATCATCTTCAAATCGCTGGACACGGACGACCTGCGGCGCATCGTCCACCTGCTCATCGCCGAAATCAACCGCAACCTCGTCCGCCGCAAGATCACCATCGAGATCGCGCCGGAGGTGGCCGATTTCATCATCGACAAGACGTGCTCGGACCGCTCCTACGGCGCCCGGCCGCTGCGGCGCGCCATTCAGAAGTACATCGAGGACCCCGTCTCGGAGATCCTGATCCAGGGGAAGATCCAGGAAGGGGCCCAGGTCGTGGCGTACGTCGAGATGGGCGAGATCGCCTACCGCCTGAGCGGCGAGAAGAACCGCCAGGGGCAACCCCTGCTGGTGAGCCGGTCCCAGTAATTTGCCAGCCTGCAGTGAACCATTCCGGCCGCCGGATCATCTGTCCGGAACAACCCGCGTTTTTTTGGGGTGCATTGGACTCCTGTCGGTGATATAATCCAACGCTTTGAACGCGCCTGCAACTTTACAGCGTGGAGGTTTAATGAGGTCCGGACTGAGAACAGGTACCCTGACGCTGCTGTGCCTGGTCCTCTTCGCCTCCGCTGCTTCCCCCCTGCTGGCCCAGGTGGGCACGCTGATCGAGAAGGTCGAGATCCGGGGCAACCACCGGATCCCCCAGGACACCATCTTCTACTACATCATGACCCGGGCGGGCGACGTCTTTGACCAGGACAAGATCCTCATCGATTTCAAGGCGCTCCACAAGACCAACCTGTTCAAAAACATCAAAGTGGACATCTCGGACGGCGAGACGGGCCGGATCGTCACCTTCATCGTCGAAGAAAAGCCCATCATCAGGTCGATCGCCTACGAGGGCGTGAAATCGTTCAAACAGTCGGACATCCTCGACAAGTTCAGCGAGGAAAAGTTGGGCCTGACGGTGGACTCCCCCTACGAGCCCACCAAGATCAAGAAGGCCGAGAACATCATCCAGAATTTGCTGGTGCTCAACGGGCGGCCGCTGGGCGCCGTCACCACCGCCGTGGAGGAGATCCCTCCCAATTCGGTGAAGATCGTCTTCCAGGTCACCGAAGGGGAGAAAGTCCGCATCGGCAAGATCCGTTTCACCGGCAACACGGTGTTCGACAACGGCGACCTCAAGGACGCGCTCAAGCTCAGCAAGGAGCGCGGCCTGATCAGCATGTTCAAGGGCACCGACAAGTACCACAAGGACAAGCTCCTTTACGATCTGGAGGAAAACGTCAAGTCCCTGTACCAGGAGCACGGCTACCTGGACATGAAATACGGCCAGCCCGAGGTGGAAATCGTCGAAGGACCCCGGGGCTTCCTGCCGCTCCTGCGCAAGACGAAGAAGCAGTTCTACATCACCGTCCCCCTCGACGAGGGGGCGCAGTACCGGGTCAACAGCCTCCAGTTCGAGGGCAACACCCTGTTCACCGACGAACAGCTCCTGCCCCTGATCGGCCTGAGAAAGGGCGATGTCGCCAACTACAAGGCCATCAAGGAAGGGATGGACACCATCAAGAAGATCCACGGGATGCAGGGGTATATCGATTTCGACATCCAGCCGGGACTCAAGACCGACCAGCCCAACCGTCTGGCGGATATCACCTTCACAGTGGAGCAGGGCAAGCAGTACCGGGTCAACAAGATCGAGTTTTTCGGCAACACCCGCACCCGTGACAAGGTGCTTCGGCGCGAGTTCGTGCTGGTGGAGCAGGAGACGTTCTCCCAAACCCTCCTGGATATCAGCATCCAGCGGCTGAACCAGCTCGGGCTCTTCGAAAAGCTCGAGGAGAAGGATTACGAGATCAAGCGCAATCCCCAGGAAGCCACGGTGGACATCAACCTGACCGTCTCCGAGAAGGGGCAGCAGTCCATCGGCCTCACGGGGGGCATCAGCGGCTACCAGGGCACGTTCGTCGGCATCAATTACAGCACCAACAACTTCTTGGGTTATGGCGACAAGTTGATGTTCGACGCCATCTTCGGCACGCGCATCGTCAATTTCTCCTTCTCCTTCACCGACCCGTACTTCCTGGACACCAACTCGCTGTTCGGGTTCTCCGTCTACAACCGCCGCTACCGCTACGACGTCAACGACTACACCTACTATTACCAGACCAGCGACGCGGTTCAGCTGTACGTCCGGAAGACCACCGGTTTCAGCGTGACCTTCGGGCGGCAGCTGTGGCGCTTCTGGCGGTACTACATCTCGTATGAGATGGAGAACATCTCCTTCCCGCCGGACGAGATCAATGAGGATTACTACTACCTGGTCGAGGCGCAGCTCTTCGGCATCAACCCGGGGTTGCCCATCGACGAGGCGCTCGCCGGGCTGATCCGGTCGCAGGTCTCGCTGCGCCTGTCCCAGAACACCACCGACGACTTCTTCTTCCCCACCCGCGGGCGGGAGCTGGATCTCGGGGTGGCCTTCTCCGGCGGGCCGCTGCAGGGCGACTTCAACGTGATCCGGCCGTATGTGGACATGAAGTTCTTTTTCCGCGACCCGTTCCTGTTCAAGGGCCGCAATGTGTTCGGCTTCCACGGCCGGGCCCAGTTCGTCGCGCCGTTCGGCGACACGCAGGCCGTGCCCTTCTTCGAACGGTATTTCATGGGCGGCGACCAGGACCTGCGCGGCTTCGACATCCGGGGCGTGAGTCCGTACGCGGTGGTCTCCACCATCAGCAAGGATAACGAGGGCAACCCGCTCATCGATTTCGAAACCGGCTTGCCGCGGCGGACGGACCAGGTGCTGCCCATCGGCGGCGACATCGCCTTCATGGGCCAGGCCGAGTACCGCATCCCCATCGCCGGACCGGTCAGCATCGCGCTGTTCGCCGACGCCGGACTTTCGACGGTCACCCAGTACGACAAGCTGGGCTTCTCCGAGAGCACCAACGTCTACCTGATCTCGAGCACGAACGGCAAGTGGCGGGCGTCCACCGGCGCGGAGCTCCAGTTCATGCTGCCGATGGTCAACGCGCCGTTCCGGCTGATCTTTGCCTACAACCCGCTCCGCCTCACTGAAATCTTCCGAACCAAAGACCAGCAGTACAGCTACAACGAACCGGAGACCAACATCCAGTTCACAATCGGCAAGAGCTTCTAATCAAATATATAAGGAGAACATCAAGTCATGAAGCAGTTGAAGTACATCCTGTTGGCGGTGCTGATCCTCAGCCTCGGCGCCTTCGCCGGCGCCCAGGCCAAGCTCGGTTTCGTCGATTCCAACCGCGCGGTTGTCAGCACGGACGAGGGGAAGGCGGAATACCAGAAGATCACCGACTGGGCGCAGAAGCAGGACGGATCCCTGGGGGAACTGCGCAAGCAGATCGAGGAGAAGCAAATCCAGCTGCGCAACCAGCAGAACATGCTGACTGACGACAAGCGGGAGGAGTTGGCCAAGGAACTGGACCGCCTCGAGACCGAGTTCAAGCGCCGGGGCGAGGACTTGAAGCGCGAATACGCCCGCCGGCTCGACGAGTTCGGCAAGAAAATGGACAAGAAGATCACCCCCCTGTTCAACAAGTTCGCCCAGGAAAACGGCTATACCATGATCCTGTACCTCAATCCCCAGATCGTGGCCTACTACGACCCGAATATCGATGTGACCGACCAGATCATCAAGCTCTACAACCAGGCGTATCCCTACACGCCGCAGCCATAGCGCGTCGCCTGGCTCCCGCGGGGCGCCGGCAGCGCGAGCACTTTCACACACCCGAACGGTCCCAGCCGCAGTCGTCTGGGACCGTTGCCTTTATCCCGAACCGAGGAGGAACGCGTGAACGATACCCCCAAGCTGCCCGATATCCGTGAGATCATGAAATGGCTGCCACACCGGTATCCCTTCCTGCTGGTGGACCGCATCGTGGAACTGGAACCCGGCGTCCGGATCAAGGGGCTGAAGAACGTCACCTTCAACGAGCCGTTCTTCCAGGGGCATTTCCCGGGCGCGCCGGTCATGCCGGGCGTGCTGATTCTGGAAGCCATGGCCCAGACCGGCGGCGTGCTGGCGATGTCCACCCGCTGCAAGAGCGAGAGTGGCAACCTGGTCTACTTCATGGGCATCGACAAGGCCCGCTTCCGCCGGCCGGTGGTGCCCGGCGACCAGCTCGTCATGACGTGCGAGGTGATCAAGCTCAAGTCGCGGACGTGCCAGATGGCCGGCAAGGCGTTCGTGGACGGCGAGCTGGCCTGCGAAGCCGAGTTTCTCTCCATGATCATGGAAGGGCAGCGATGAGCAACGTGCATCCGTCCGCGGTCCTGACGGGCCAGGTGGAATTGGCCGAAGACGTCACCATCGGACCGTTTGTCGCCATCCAGGGACCGGCCGTGATCGGCCGCGGCACCATCATCGACGCCCACTGCCGCCTGGAGGGACCCATCCGGATCGGGGAGGGGAACCACGTCTTCCCCTTCTGCTCGCTGGGCTCCGCGCCTCAGGACATCTCTTACAAGGGCGAGCCCACCGAACTGGTCATCGGCGACCACAACCTGATCCGGGAGTTCGCCACCTTCAACCGGGGCACCGTCAAGGGGGGCGGCATCACCCGGGTGGGCAGCCACTGCCTGTTCATGGCCTATCCCCACATCGCCCATGACTGCATCGTCGAAGACCACGTCGTGTTCGCCAACGGCGCCACGCTGGGCGGTCACGTAAGCGTCGGCTACCGGAGCACGGTGGGCGCGTTCACCGGCGTGCACCAGTTCTGCCGGATCGGCCCTTACGCTTTCGTGGGCGGCTACTCGGTCATCACCCGCGACGCGCTGCCGTTCGTGAAGACCGTCGGCGAGCGCAACCATGCGGCGATATACGGCATCAACTCCATCGGTCTCCAGCGGCTCGGCTTCCCCAAGGAACGCATCGAGATGCTGCAGCGGGCGTACCGGCTGCTCTTCCGCCAGACCTCCAACCTGGGGCAGGGGCTGGCCAACCTCAGGGAGCACTTGCCGATCGATGGCGACGTCAAGATCCTGGTGGACTTCATCGAGTCATCCAAACGGGGCGTGATCCGATGAACGAGCCGCTGCCGGAACGGCTGGGACTGATCGCGGGGGGCGGGGAGTTCCCCCGGATGATCGCCCGGCAGTGCCGGCAGCTGGGTATACCCTGTCACGTGGCTGCCATCCGGGACGAGGCCGATCCGGCCATCGCCGATGATGCCGCCTCGATCCAATGGCTGGGAATCGGCAAACTGGGCCGGCTGATCCGATTCTTCAAGGACGCCGGCGTGACCCGGGCGATCATGGCAGGGTACGTCCAGCATGTGCGCATCTTCGGGCGGGACCGGCCGGACCTGCGGGCCATCAGCCTGCTGGGGCGGCTGCCGCGCCGGAACACCGACGCGATCCTCGGCGCGCTGGCCGATGAGCTGGGTCGCGAGGGCGTACAGGTGGTGGACTCCACCCTGCTCCTGCGGGATCTCGTGCCGTCGGCGGGCCTGCTGACCCGGCGGGCGCCCGACCGCCAGGAGCGGATCGACCTGGAGTACGGGCTGGCCACCGCCCGGGAGATCGCCCGGCTGGACCTGGGCCAGACCGTCGTGGTCTGCCGGCGGGTGGTGGTGGCGGTGGAGACGCTCGAGGGGACCGACGCCACCATCGAGCGGGCCGCCGCGCTCACCCGGAACGAGAAGCTGACGGTGGTCAAGGTGAGCAAGCCCGACCAGGACATGCGGTTCGACGTGCCCATCATCGGGACCCGCACCGTCGAGGTGCTGACGCGGAACCGGGTATCGGCGATGGCGGTGGACGCCGGCCGCAGCCTGATGCTGGACAAGGCGGATGTGCTGCAGCGGCTGGACGCCGCGGGGATCACCCTGGTGGGCGTGGCGGCGCCGGCGGTGACGCTGCCGGCGAAGTGGTGAACGGCCCATGAACCGTGAAATTTTTTACAAGCTGATTCGCGTGGCGATCTTTCCGTTCCGATTCGCCTATCTCATCGTCTATCAGTGGCGCATGAACCGGGCCCGCGATGCGCATCGGGCGGCTCAGTTGCCCGGAACATCCACCGGTCCCGACGCTACCCCACCAACCGAGCACAGTGAGGAGATAGGAGATAGGAGATAGGAGATTAGATCTCTTCCTCGTGCTCGTAATTCGTAATCGTGATCGTGATTCGTAATCGTAATCGAGGCTTGTTCCCGATCGTCGGGCATCGGATATCGGACATCGGGTCTCGCGGTTTGGGCTCGGGGCTCGCTCCCAACGATCAACCACCAATTCTCTGCGAACCTGTGAACCGGTGAACCTGTGAACCTGTGAACCTGTGAACCTGTGAACCTGTGAACCTGTGAACATCCCAACCTTCAAATGGCTCGATAACGATCACGAATTACGATTACGAATTACGAGCACGATTACGAGCACGAACTACCAGACCGGGCACGAGCCTCGAGCCTCGAGCCTCGAGCCTCGAACCTCGAACCTCGATTCACCCTTTGTCCATGATCCCATCAGGCAATCGGGTAAAAAATAAGGGGATGATGGCTCATCCCCTCGGTTGGTAAAAGGGTGGTTCGACTGATACTCCCGGCTCTTCGTCCGGAAGGGGTGGAAATTCAAGCCGACGGCTCAAATCCGCGAGGCGCTTGCCGCATCGACGGTTTCGGCGGCGGCGAAATGATTCATTGGCGCTCCCTTCAACCTGCAATGGATGATAAGCAAATGTGATACCAGTCACACGCCGAGTTCAATATCCCCTGTTTGCGTGGTTTTGGAAGCGGGTGGCCAATTCCGCTGGCAGGCGGTGACAAAAAAAGGGAATAAATGTGACGAATTTTGTCGAGGCGCCGGGTGGACCGGGTCAATCGTTGCGGGAACGCGAGGCGTGCCGGCTCCTGTTCTCCGGCAAAGCGCCGTCGGTGCGGTAGCGATCCAGCTTCCGGTAGAGGGTTTTTCGTCCAATCCCCAGTACGCGGGCGGTCTTCTGCTTGTCGCCGCCCAGTGTTTCCAGGGTCTGCAGGATGGCCGTCCGTTCGATCTCGTAGAGGCTCTGCCCCACGTGGAAATGGAGCGTGCCGCCCGCACCGCCGCCGGGAATGAGGTGCGGCATCGCCGCGGCCAGATCCGGCAGGGTGATGACCGGTCCCGTCGCGGAAATCGCCGCCGTCTCGATCGCCTGGCGGAGCTGCGGGACATTGCCCGGCCAGTCGAGACCGGTCAGCGCGTGGAGTGCGTCGGACTCCACGCCGGTGAGGTACTTGCCCGACTCCTTGCGGATCGTCTCCACGGCGTGTTGCACCAGCAGCGGGATGTCGCCGCGGCGCTCGCGCAGCGGCGGCAGCGCGACGGAGTGGAGGGCGCGCCACATAGACGCATCGGGCGCCTCGGGTGGCAGTGCGGCGGCGCTGAACAGCATCCGCGCGTCCGGCGCGGCGGATCGGCGACCGCGGACTGCGCCAGGGGTGACGCCCGCCAGCAGTTCCAGCAGTTCGGCGCGCTGATCGGCGGGGAGCGTGTCCACCTCGTGGAAGAACACCGTGCCGCCGGCAGCCGCGGCCAGCGCCCCTGCCGTCGCGGAGTCGCCGAACACGCGCCGGCGAAACTGCTCCGGGTCCAGCAGGCGGCAGGGAACCCGGACAAACGGGGCTTGGTCCCGGGCGCTGCTCCGGTGGATGGACTCGGCCAGCAACTCCCGCCCGGTGCCCGGCTCCCCCAGAATCAGCAGCGGGGTGTCGTACGCGGCCAGCTCCAGCGCCTTGTCCACCGCCTGGCGGAACGCGGGGTGGTTGCCCAGGAGGCGATCGCCGGTCCGGACAAGGCTCAGGTCGCGCTTGAGCCGGAGAATCTCGGAGCTGAGCTGGTTGCGCTCGAAGTAGAGCACAAGCTGACGCAGGATCGATTCCACCACCTGGATGTCTTCCTCCCGGCGTCGGGAGGCGGCCCGATCCCACGCGAAGAGGAGCACGCCGAACAGCGCGCCGTTGAGGATCAGCGGGGCGGCCAGGAGGGCCGCCGCGCCGAAGAGGCGCTTGATGCGGTACGCCTCGTGGCCGAAGGTGCTGTCATCGGCGATCACGAGGGGCTCGCCCCGCTCCAGTTCGCGCAGCAACCGGTTGTCTTCGGAAAACTCCAGGATTTCCGGAAACAGGCGGCCCCCGCCGCTTTCGTCACCGGACACGGAGCGCCGGGCGACGAAGCGCAGGGTGCGGCCGGGCAGGTCAAAATAGCCGAAGCCGGCTCGGTCGGCGGTGACCAGCTCGAGGATCCGGTCGAGCAGAAACGCGATCACCTCGTCCAGGTGACGATGCCGCGACAGCGCATCCCCCAGCTCCAGCAGCAGGCCCGAGACCTGCACCTCGCGCTCCTTCTGGAGGTACATGCGGGCGTACTGGTAGGCGACGGCCAGCTGGTTGGCCAGTGATCGCATGAGATTGATTTCGTTGGCGTTCCAAACATGCCGGGCCCGGCTGTGATGCAACCCCATGAAGGCCAGCGGCTCATCGCCCAGGTGGATGGGGACCACCAGCAGGGAGCGGGTCCCGAAGTCCAGGCACATCTGCTGGAGGACGGGGTGCACCCGCGCGCCGGACACGTCGTCCAGTGCAAACGGATCGCGCCGATAGCCCGACGTGGCCAGAAAATCCCGCTTGATGGGGATCTCCAGATCGAGCGCGGAGGGCAGGGAATCGTCGCGCCGGTACTCGTAGTCGATTTTCAACACCCGGTTTTCCCGGTAGACCATCAAGTTGCAGCGGTCCAGATCCATGAGCCGACCGATCTCGGCGACGGTGGCCCGGAGGAAATTGTCCAGGTCGATCCGGCGGCAGATCTGGGGCGAGATCCGATTGATCAGGTTCTCCCACACCCGGTAGAAGGCGACGGTTTCCAGGAGTTGTTCCCGGGTGAGAGAATCGTTATGGCGTTCATCCGCGACGCGACTGGGCATGGGTGCGGCGGCCTCCTTCCGGATTCGACGGTTACCCAGCATAATGAGCCGGCGGGAAGATGTCAATAATTAAATGTCATAATGACACACTGATTAATAAATCACGTCAATCTGTTTCTCCTTGACACGTTCGCGATTGACTTTCAGCCGGCCTTGGATCATAATGACGGTCTTTGTGTGAATACCGGAGCCGAGAGCGGAGGCATGCATGGACTGGGTGATCGGCATCGATATCGGCGCGATCAGCGTCAAGGCGGCCCTCATTGGAAGCGAAGACCGGCGCGCGGACTGGGTGGGTTTGGCCGCCGCAGATCCGTCGCTGACCTATCTGGACCCGGTTGATCTCGCCGCCGACGAGGGGACGCCCCCCATTCTGCTCACTGAGTACACCCGGATCAAAGGGCAGCCCATCCGCGCCGCCCGGGATCTGCTGGAGACCCTGTTCCGCACGATCCCGCCGTCGGAACTCCGGGGCATCCGGGTGACGGGATCCGGCGGGCGACTCCTGGGCCAGGCGCTGAACCTGAACGCGGAGAACGAATTCAAGGCCATCACCCGCGCCGTCAACTGCCTCTGCCCCGACGTCCGCACCGTGTTCGAGATGGGCGGCGAGAAGTCGAAGTACATCCTGCTGGAGCAGGATCCGCAGTCGGGCCAGCTGGGCATCGCGGACTACGAGACCAGCGGCGACTGTGCGGCCGGCACCGGCTCCTTCCTCGACCAGCAGGCCGGACGGTTGCAATTCGCCATCGAGGACGTGGGCGGCATCGTGGCCCGGGCCGAGAAGGCGGCCAAGATCGCGGGGCGCTGCTCGGTGTTCGCCAAGTCCGACATGATCCACGCGCAGCAGAAGGGTTACACGCCGCCCGAGATCCTGCGGGGCCTGTGCGACGCGGTGGCCCGCAACTTCAAAAGCTCCATCACCAAGGGGAAGAAGGTGGTGCCGCAGGTCGCGTTCATCGGCGGGGTTTCCCGGAATGCCGGCGTGGTGCGGGCCATCGAGGACGCCTTCGAGCTCAAGCCGGGCGACCTGCGGGTCCCCCGGTTCGGGTGCTGGCTCGGCGCCATGGGCGCAGCCCTGCTGGAGTGGGAATCGCCCAAGCGGACGCCCATCACCGGCCTGGAGGCCCTCGACTGCTATCTGACCCAGGTGCAGGCCGGCTTCCCCACGACGCCGCCGCTGGACCAGGAAAAGGTCGTGCTCCTGCGCGACCGGATTCCCCCGTACACCCTGGAGGGGAAGGCCGCGCCCATCCGCACGTACCTCGGCATCGACATCGGCTCGGTGAGCACCAATCTGGTGGTCCTGGACGAGGGAGGCGACGTGGTCAAAGAGATCTACCTGCGCACGCGCTCCCGGCCCATCGAGGTGGTGCAGGAGGGTCTCAACGAAATCCGCGCCGAGCTGGGCGACCGGATCACCATCCACGGCGTGGGCACCACCGGCTCGGGGCGCGAGCTCATCGGCATGCTGGTGGGCGCCGATCTGATCATGGACGAGATCACCGCCCACAAGACGGGCGCCAGCTACATCGGCGACAAGCTCCTGGGCCTGACCGTGGACACGATCTTCGAGATCGGCGGCCAGGACTCCAAGTACATCAGCCTGCAGGACGGCGTCGTCGTCGACTTCGCCATGAACGAGGCCTGCGCCGCCGGCACCGGCTCCTTCCTCGAGGAGCGGGCCGAGGAGCTGGGCGTCAAGATCAAGGGCGAGTTCGCGACGCTGGCGCTCTCGAGCGCCGCGCCCATCAAGCTGGGCGAGCGGTGCACCGTGTTCATGGAGCAGGATGTCAACAGCTACCTCCAGAAGGGAGCGGCCCTGCCCGACATCGTGAGCGGCCTGGCCTACTCCATCGGCTACAACTACATCAACCGGGTGGTCCAGGGCCGCCACATCGGCGACGTCATCTTCTTCCAGGGCGGCACCGCCTACAACGACGCCGTGGCGGCCGCCTTCTCGAAGATCCTGGACAAGCGGATCATCGTGCCGCCCTTCAACGGCGTCATGGGCGCCGTGGGCGCCGCGCTGCTCGTCCGCGAGAAGGTGACGAGCACCGGCGAGAGCACCAACTTCCGCGGGTACGATCTCGGGGCGGTGGACTACACCCTGCGCGAGTTCACCTGCAAGGGCTGCACCAACTTCTGCAGCATCCAGGAATTCCGCGTCGAGGAAGACCGCGTCTACTGGGGCGACAAGTGCAGCGACCGCTACCGCAAGCGCGCCAAATCGAAAAAGCAGCCGGTGCTGGACGATCTGGTGACCTTGCGCAACGGGTGGCTCTTTGATGGCTACCAGGAGCCGTCGGGCGAGCGGCCGGTGATCGGCATCCCGCGGACCATGTACACCTTCGAGCGATTCCAGCTCTGGCTGGCGTTCTTCCGGGCGCTGGGCTACGACGTGCTGCTCTCGCCCACCACCAACCGGAAGATCGTGCTCGACGGGTATGACACGGTGGTGTCCGAACCGTGCTTCCCCATCAAGGTGGCCCACGGCCACGTCAAGCACCTCATCGACGAAAACGTCCGGTACGTCTTCCTGCCCAACATCATCAACGCCGAAACCCCGTTCCCCGAGGTGGAGAGCTTCATGTGCCCGTGGGGGCAGACGCTCCCCTTCGTGGTCCGCTCCGCCCCCCACTTCCAGCAGTACGAGGACCGGATGCTGGTGCCCACGCTCCACTTCCGGGACGGCGCCGAGACCGTGGCCCGCGAACTGTTCGAGTACTTCAAGGGCGCCGGGCTCAAGGTGAAGCGCAAGGAGGTCGAGGCGGCGCTCCAGAAGGGGTACGCGGCCCAGCGGCAGTTCACCGAACGGATCCAGACGGCGGGCCGCGCCGCCCTCAAGCGGCTGCAGGAGACAGGCGAGATCGGCATCATCCTGCTGGGGCGCACCTACAACGTCAACGACCCGGGCGTCAATCTCGACGTGCCGAAGAAGCTGCGCGACTTTTACGGCGTGAACGTCATCCCGATGGATTTCCTCCCCGTGGACGACGTGGACATCACCGACATCAACGACAACATGTTCTGGAACTACGGCCGCAAGATTCTCGCCGCCGCCAAGTTGACGAAGGAGCACCCCTACCTGCACAGCATCTACATCACCAACTTCAAGTGCGGGCCGGACTCGTACGTCAAGCATTTCATGGGAAAGGCGGCGGGCAAGCCGGCCCTGATCCTCCAGTTTGACGCCCACTCCAACGACGCCGGCGTCATGACCCGTTGCGAGGCGTACCTGGACAGCAAAGGAGTTCTCCGATGGTGGAGCAAACAGCCCGAGACACGGCCCCCCCAGATGGCAACAGTCTGAGGGGAAAAACCCTGTGGATACCCCGCATGAGCTACGGCGGGGCCAAGACCTTCGCGGCGGCGTTCCGCTCCGTGGGCATCATCGCCCACGAGTGCCCCGAGGCGGATACCCGCGCCATGGAGTTGGGTTCGCGGGTCACCTCGGGCGACGAGTGCTACCCGGAAATGGTCACGCTGGGGACGTTCCTGCGCTTGGCCGAGCAGCCCGGCTTCGACCGCTCGCGCAACGCCTTCTTCATGCCCACCGCCGGCGGACCGTGCCGCTTCGGCCAGTACTCCCCCTTCGTGCGCAAGGTGCTCCAGGACGTCGGCCTGGATGAAATCCAGATCTTCTCCCCCACCAGCAAGGACGGCTACAAGGACATCGGCGGCAGCGCGGGGGAACTCATGCGCACCGCCTGGCGGGCGCTGGTGGTTTCGGACATGCTGCGCAAGTGCCTCCACAAGACCCGCCCCTACGAGCGCACCGCCGGCGACGCCGATCAGGCGCACGAAGACAGTCTCAACGACGTGTGCGCCGTGCTGGAGCGGCCGGGCCTGAAGCCCAAAGCCAAGCTCGACGCCCTGGCCGAGTCCATGACCCGCTGCCGCGACCGCTTCCGCGCCGTGCCGGCGGACTACTCCGAGCCGCGACCACTGGTCGGCGTGGTGGGCGAGATCTTCTGCCGCCTGAACACGTTCAGCAACGAGGACCTGATCCGGCGCATCGAAGCGCAGGGCGGGGAGGGCTGGCTCTCCGACATCACCGAGTGGGTCTGGTACACCAACTTTGAGACATTCAAGCGGATCCGAGCCGCCGGCAAGCAGGTTTCGCTTTCGATGCTCGGCGCCGTCGTCAAGAACAAGATCCAGCGCCGCGACGAGCACGCCCTCGTCGGCATGCTCCACGACGACCTGGTGGGCTACGAGGAGCCGGCCGACATCAGCACCGTTCTCGACCACGCCATGCCGTACCTGCCGCATTACGGCGCGCTGGGCGAGATGGTGCTCAGCGTGGGCAAGGCGATCTACCTCTACCACCAGGGGGCCGACGGGATCGTGGACATCAGCCCGTTCACCTGCATGAACGGCATCACCTGCGAGGCGGTCTATCCGCGGGTGTCGGCCGAGCACGACAACATCCCCATCAAGAACTTTTACTTCGACGGCACCCAGAAGGACCTGGACACGGCCGTGGGCATCTTCCTGGAGCTGGCCCGGACCTATCGCCGCCGCAAGCAGCCGGTCCGCCGCCTCCCGGCGTATTTCCCCGCGGGCGCCAGGGCCTAGCCGCCAACGTACCTCGCGGCCTCCGGCCGCGAGTTCGGCCACGGCAGGATCATCCGGTCAACCGGACCATCCGTGGATCATTCGGAATGTCGTTTTGTACCCTTGAAATTCCTGCGTATTGCCTTGGAAATCTCGGTCGGACGGCCGCGAGGTCATGCGGGCGCGCGTTCATCGAACGCGCGGTACGGCCGCCCGGCCGCTAGGTAACCAAATAGGACTTCGCGCTGCTGCCGGCCGCGAGTTCGGCCTAAAGCGGCAGATTCATCCGGCGCAGCAGATCGTCGAAGCGGGGGTCGTCGCGAAGCGGATCATATTCCCAGTTGTGGACCCGCATCCAAGGCAACACCGTGTGATGCTTCTGGTAGGCCTCCTCCAGCATTTGAAAAGCGGCATCCTTGTCCCCGAGCGCCGCAAAGACCTTGGCCAGATCGAACAAGTCCGGCGGGTGCTCCTTCAGCCGGGCCGCGAGCGGCAGCGCCTGCTCCCGCTGTCCGGCCAAGGCGAAGGCGGTGGCCAGCTCTGCAGTCCCCCAGTCCGGAGCCAGTTCGGACAGCTGTCGCGCGGCGGCGATTGAATCCGCGTGCATCCCCTTCTTCGAATACGCGTGGCGTAACACGTAGTAGCTTGGACCATGCTTCGGATCCAGTTCGATCCCCTTCCGGGCCTCGGCGATCGCCTCGTCGTACCGGCCGGCGAAGGCGTACAGACATCCGAGCCAGGACGTGTGCAGCGCCCGGAGCGGATCGTAATCGCGGGCGAGCTTGTGCTCGACGATCGCCTCGTCCAGCCGATCGAACAGGGCCAGATACCAGGCGTAGTGGTAGTGGGTCATGGCCAGGCTGGGGTTGAGTTCCAGCGAGCGCTTGAAGAGCCGCTCCGCCCTCGGCCAGTCCCACTCGAAGTAGAGGGCCACCTCCGCCAGGCACCCGATCGCCTCGGGCATGTCGGGCTCCAGTTGCAGCGCCTTTTCGGCGGCCGCCCGGGCGCGGGGGAAGACGTCGAGCCTTTCCTCGCCGCCGTGGCCGAGGGTGATGTACCCTTCCGCCAATCCGGCGTAGGCTAGCGGTTCCGCCGGATCGATTTCCACCGCCTGGTGCAGGTAGCGCATGCCCTTCTCGTGACTTTCCGGCGTGCTCTGCGACACGTAGTACATACCCCGGAGGTAGGCCTCATAGACCGCCGGAATGACCCTGCGGGTTCCGGCTGTCCGTCGCTCCTCCTGGGGCGTCAGCCGGATGTTGACCTGCCGGCAGACGTCCCGGGCCACTTCGCTCTGGAGCGCCAGGATGCCCGCCAGCTCGCGCTCGTACGTTTCGGCCCAGATCTGGGTCTGGTCGCGGGCATGGATCAGCTCGGCGGAGATCCGGACGAGGTGGGCCTCCCGCCGCGCGCTCCCCTCCAACACGTAGTCCACGCCAAGTTCGCGGCCGATCTGCGCCACCGGCGTGTCACCCGTCTTGTACCGCATCACCGACGAGCGCGCGATCACGCGCAAGCTCTCCGGGTGCAGGCGACCCAGTTGAGTGATCAACTCCTGCGTCAGGCTGTCGTTCAGGTAGTCCTGCTCCGGATCGCCCGAGAGATTCGCCAGCGGCAGCACCGCCAGCCGGATCATCCGCGGCGGCGTGTCGAAGGAGAACCATCCGCTCCGCCACGCGACGACGCTCCCCATTGCCAGCAGGATCACCAGCGCCGCCGCCATCGCCGGCCACCGCCGCCACCACGGCCGCGCCGCCTGCGGCAACTTGTAGCTCACCGGCGCGGTGGGCGCCTCCAGCCCCAGGCACGCCGCCAGCGCGTCGGCCAGTTCCCACGCCGCCGCCGGCCGCGCCGCCGGGTCCTTGGCCAGGCAACGCGCCGCCACCCCCTGCAGCGCCGCCGGCGCATCCGGTGCGAAGGCGGTCATGGGCGGCGGCTCTTCGTTCAGGATCCCGTAGATCACCGCCTGGGCGTACTCTCCTCGAAACGGGGGGCGTCCGGCCATCAGCTCGTACAGCACCACCCCCAGCGACCACAAGTCCGACCGGGCGTCCACCGCCTCGCCCCGCGCCTGCTCCGGCGACATGTAGTGGGCCGTCCCCACCGTCGTCCCCGTCTGGGTCAGCGCCGACGCCCCGGCCAGCTTGGCCAGCCCGAAGTCCAGGATCTTCACCGTCCCGTCGGTTGTCAGGAACAGGTTCGCCGGCTTGATGTCGCGGTGCACGATCCCTTTCCCGTGCGCATGCGCCAGCCCGGCCGCCGCCTGCAACGCCAGCGCCGCCGCCTCGGCCCAGGGGAGTGGGCCCGCCTTGAGTTTCTCCCGCAGCGTCATCCCGTCGTAGCAGGCCATGGCCAGGAACAGCTGTCCGTCGCTTTCGCCTACCTCGTACACCGCGCAGATGTTCGGGTGGTCCAGCCGCGCCGCGGCGCGCGCCTCGTGGAGGAAGCGCTGCTTGGCGTCGGCGTCCCGGGTGAGCTCCGGCGGCAGGAACTTGAGCGCCACCGTGCGCTGCAGGGTGGTGTCCTCCGCCTTGTACACCACCCCCATCCCGCCCGCGCCGAGCTTCTCCAAGATTCGGTAGTGAGAAATGGTCTGTCCGATCATCGCCACCTCACTCGGGACATGATTGTTTTGTTTGAGGGGCAACCGGATAACGTTGAAATAATTATACACGCGATCGCGGATTCATCGGTACGCAAGATCGCAGGTTCGAGCGATTCGGAGGATTATGGACTGAAAATTTGTGGTTCGTGCTCGTAATTCGTAATCGAGGCTCGAGGCTCGTTCCCGCCATGTGGACATCGGACTTTGGAGATCGGACCTGGGACCTCGGTTCTGGGTCCTGGTTCCCAGCCTCCATCTTCCAGCCCCCAGGTCCCAGGTCCCAGGTCCTAGATCCCAATTCCCGGCAGAATCCAACTCGACTCCAAATAGCCAATGAAATATGAGCAATAAGCAATATCCAATAAAATCCGCCCCGATCCACTCATTCACTCATTCACCCATTCACCCATTTACCCATTCACCCATTCACCCATTCACCCATCCATAACCCGTTTTCCCCGTTGCCATGGGACCGCCCGCGGTGCGACAATCCGGAGCGGGTGGGATCGCCAGTCCCGCCCAGACCCGGCGGCCGAAGCCGCCGACCAATCCCCCGGAGGCGCCGGATGCCGCTCGGATGCTTCGCGTCGGACCTGCACGGGCACGCCGACCGGTATGAGAAGCTGTTCGCCGCGATGGTGCGGGAGCGGCCGGGCGCCGTGTTCCTGGGGGGTGACCTGCTGCCGTCGGGCCTCTGGGCGGTGACCGCCGACGGCCCCCGCGACGAGGCGTTCCTCGACCAGGTCCTGATCCCGGGCCTGGAGCGGGTCCGGGCGGCGCTCGGCGCCGCGTACCCTCGCGTGTTCCTGATCCTGGGCAACGACGACGCGCGTGCGGTGGAAGGCCGCCTGCTGGCGGACGAGGCGCTGGGGCTGTGGATCTACGCTCACGGGCGCCGCTGTTCGTGGGCCGACTACGACGTCTTCGGTTACTCGTTCATCCCGCCCACGCCGTTCCAGAACAAGGACTGGGAGCGCTACGACGTGTCCCGCTTCGTGGACCCCGGCTGCTCGCCGCCCGATGGGGGCTTCCGCAGCGTGCCCGTCAGCGAGCACGAGCTGGAATACGGCACCATCGCCAAGGATCTGGCCCGGCTGGCGGGGGACCGCGATCTCGCGCGGAGCATCTGGCTGTTCCACGCGCCGCCCCACGATACGCCGCTGGACCGGGCGGCCCTGGACGGCCGGATGGTGGACCACGCGCCGGTGGACGTCCACGTGGGCAGCATCGCCGTCCGCCGCTTCATCGAGGCCCGCCAGCCGTGCGTCACTCTGCACGGGCACGTCCACGAGGCGGCCCGGCTCACGGGGAGGTGGCGGATGGAATGGGGGAGATCCCGAAGCTTCACGGCCGCGCATGACGGCCCGGAGCTGGCGCTGGTCCTGTTCGATCCCGAACGTCCGGACGCCGACCGGCGGCTACTGCTGTGACGCCCCCGGCTCGGTGCCCACCGGCAGGAGCCAGGCGCGGTCCGACACCGCGCTGATCCTCACGGCGAAGCTGCTTCCGCGGGCGATGTCGTCATCCGTGACGAGGTGGACGTCCAGCAGCTCGCCGCAGCGCCGGCCGGTCCGCTCATAGTTCCACCGGTCGAGCACGGGATTCCACCGCTGCAGCTCGGCCAGGAGCGCGTCGCGCTGCGCTTCGTCGCCGCGGACGTGGATCACCAGGTCGATGTCGCTGCACGGGCCGGCGACGGCGTTCTTGGTGCTGCCGATGAGGTAGCAGGCGACGACGCCCAGCCGCGCCGGATCCAGGCGGGCGG